>Ga0137394_10000269_pt1 | contig 35981 bp, 33 predicted proteins | sample czobulk116metaG_FD_108278 | JGI IMG/M metagenome (GOLD analysis project Ga0137394, IMG submission 108278) | Vadose zone soil microbial communities from Angelo Coast Range Reserve, California, USA - czobulk1.16 metaG | ecosystem: Environmental > Terrestrial > Soil > Vadose zone | place: USA... | reverse complement strand
CTGTCGCGATTCGTGCCTTTCAACGGGCAAACTTTGAAATCTCAAATTCGATTCCAATATGTGTGGAAGTAAAGAGAGGGAGTGAAAGATCATGACCAAGGCAGACCTGGTTGAGGAAGTGGCCCGTGTTACGGAACTCACGCGGAAAGATTCAGAGGTCATCGTCGACACTTTGTTTGAAAGCGTGATCAAAGCTCTAAAGACCGGAGACAAGCTCGAAGTCCGCGGGTTCGGCAGTTTCCGAGTACGCCAGCGCAATGCCCGCGTTGGACGCAATCCCAAAACAGGCGAAAAAGTAGAAGTGCCCGCCAAACGGGTTCCGTATTTCAAGCCAAGCAAGGAACTCAAGGATCTGATCAACGACGGAGCAACCGCCGCGCCCGGGTCAACGACGCCGCCAGCAGCGCCCAATCCGTCGTAGTTATGGATTTCGTCTGGAGCCCGTGGCGCTACGATTACCTGGCGTCGGCGGGGAAGAAATCGTCTTCGTGCGTCTTCTGCCTGAATGAAGACAGAAGCCTGGATCCGCAGCGTTTAGTCGTCCTGCGCGCGACGCACAATTTCATCATTCTGAACTTATTTCCGTATACGTCCGGGCATCTCATGGTCGCTCCCTACGCGCACCTCGAGACCGTCACCGAAGCGAAGCCGGACCAACTCTCAGAAATGATGGAACTCTGCAAGCGCTCCATTGCAGCCCTTCAACAACTCTATCGGCCCGAAGGCTTCAACATCGGCATGAATCTGGGAGCCGCTGCCGGCGCGGGGATTAGAGAACACTTCCATCTGCACGTCGTTCCGCGATGGGTGGGCGATGCGAATTTTATGTCGATTGTGGGTGAAACCCGGGTCCTGCCCGAGGAATTGAGCAGGACCTATGAACGCCTGAAGTCGGTCCTTGTTTGAAAGTGGGTTGAAAACACAAAGGCACAAAGGCACAAAGGCACAAAGGCACAAAGAAAGGCCGCCGTCAAGAAAACCATTAATGGCGGCCTTTCTTTGTGCCTTTGTGTCTTTGTGTTTTCAACCCACTTTCCTTTACGACAACTCCTTTACCATCAGGTATGCATCATTGCCGTTCGCGTAATAATTGCGTAGGGTGCGGACCATTGAAAATCCATGCTTTTTGTAGAAGCTGATTGCGGCGCGGTTGGTGACATCCACTTGAAGGTCATAGGCCTCTACACCGTAGTCGGAGAGAATCCCTTCGGACCTTTTCAAAAGCTCTGATCCCAATCCAGTGCGGCGATGGGTTTCACGGACGTCCAGGGTCACGATGGTAGCGGTCCGATGCGTCCGGTGTACTTCCATGATCAGAAAAGCCATGATCGCTCCATCCAACTCCGCAACGATCGTTTCCGCGCCATTCCGATTCATGAAGTAAGCCAATTCCGCCGCGTCGTAGGCCACGCCGCCCGGAAAGCTTGCTTCGTCGATCTCCAGTAAAGACTGAAAATCCCTGGCCACTGCGTGTCGAATTAGCGTTTTCGTCATTGAATGAACTGGCTTTTTGTCATTATGATAGCAGCAACCATGGCCCGTTGCGTTCACATCTACGAGTCCGGTTTCCAATGTATCGATGAAACGTGGGAGGAAACCGATTTTTGCGACGCCCATCAGAAGGTCGTTCCCTTTGAGGCGGAGGGATTGCAAGAATCAGTCTGGCGTAAAGCCTTTCTGCGGTTTGTGGCTCTTCTTCTCCTGCTTCTGTTCCTGATCCCGCTCTACTACACGCTGAGGGAGCTCTATATCGGCCCACCCGCGAAAGCGCAGGAGGTTTGGTGAGCCGACGCCGGCTTCTCGTTTCGCTTCTACTCCTGATTCTGCTTGCGATCGGCACACTGTTTGCCCAGGAAGAACTGGGCCTGCTTGGCCGTTACGATGATGCACGCTACGTCAGTCAGCCGAAAGAAGACACCAACCAGATTGTATTCACGCGATTGATCTATAACGGCCGAATCGCGGGCTATTACAAGAACTGGTACACCGACTATCCGAAGTCGGACCGGCTGCTGATCCTGGGCATCAAGCGGCTGACCAACTTGAACATGGCCGATCACGAAAGAGCGGTGGCAATCACGGATCCGGACCTCTTCAAGTATCCGTTCCTCTACACCAGCGAGCCGGAGCAAATGGTTCTCACGGATCACGACGCCGCAATATTGCGCGAGTATCTCGCGCGCGGAGGCTTCTGGGTTCTGGATGACTTCTGGGGAAGCTTTGAATGGGAAGCCATGGAGCGGCAGCTGAGGAAGGTTTTACCGACAGCAGAGATCAAGGACATTCCTAAAGATCACGCCATTTTTCATCTCTTTTACGACATCGACAAGATCATCCAGGTTCCAAGCCTGGCCTACGTATACAACGGCGGTATCACGTGGGAGCAGGACGGTTTTGTAGCGGAATGCAAAGGCGTTTGGGACGAGCACGGCCGGCTTGTCATGGTGATCAACCACAACACCGACCTCGGCGATGCTTACGAGTGGGCCGATGAGCCAAAGTATCCGAACTACTTTTCGGGTTACGCGTATCGCCTTGCCATTAACTTCATCGTTTACGCATTAACACATTGATCCGGAGTTCTGGCCGCGAATGACGCGAATGGCCCGCATCGAATGTGTATTGCGGGCCATTCGCGTCATTTGCGTCATTCGCGGCACTGACAGTCTTCATGATCTCAGCTATTGTCCTGGCTGCGGGTAAGTCCGAGAGGATGGGAAAGCCCAAGGCGCTCCTTCCTTTTCACGGCCGAACCTTTCTGGAGAACATCCTCGATACGATTTCCCACTCGACAATCGAGCACACCATTGTTGTTATCGGACACCATCGCCAGGATATCGAGCGCAGTATCAAAGGGTTTGAAGTGGTCTTCAATCCGGACTACGAGAAAGGCATGACGACCTCGTTTCAGGCGGGAATCCGGGCCCTTCCCTGGGATGCTGCGGGCGCGTTTCTTTTTCTCGTCGATCATCCTGTGGTCGACGTCGAGACTCTGGAAAGACTGATTGAAAGGCTGGCGCCCGGCCGGATCATCGTGCCGACATATGACGGGCGGCGCGGACATCCCGTTCTCTTTGCGCCCGACATTCTCGATGAAATCCTTGCTTTGCCGGCGGCAGAGGGAGCTAATACCGTCGTGCGTAGAAACCCGGACCGGGTTGTGGAAGTCCCCGTCAAAGCGCCTGGAATACTCGTGGACATCGACACTCCAGAGCAGTTCGAAAAACTGTTAACGGAGGAGACGTGAAAGCTTTATTGGTGATTCCGCGTTGGTAATGAAGGACTGGAAGTTATTCTTTTCATTTGTGATGGGAGGCGACATGCAGCCTCGGGACATGGGGCGGAAGGACGGCCTCGCTATAGGGTGGCAATTTTTGTATCATTAAAATAATCGATATTTTGGCGATTTTCCAGCTTAGGAGGTTCATAACTCAATGGCATCTGGCGCAAAGCTCAGCAAGACCGCTCGGGCCAGCCTTGGAAAAGACAAAGACTCTATCCAGACCGGAAAACCATGCCCGCAGTGCAGGACACCGATGGTGGCCACTCGCGTTATCAAATCCGCGGGAATGCCAGGTGGAATGTACTGGGTTTGTCCGAAAGACGACTTTCGAACCAAGACGTAATGTCCACCACCGTCCAAACCACTGCCGGATCCAGCGCTCACAGAAAGCGGCTTGTCCTGATGCTCTGGATTCTGGTCGCGATCTTCTATTTTTACCTTTCGTACGACTACATTCGCGTCACAATGAACGACAAGAAATTTGGCGATTACGTGCAGTATGTCGTGCAGGTTGCCGGAGCACAGAATCGACCGAATAAGGAAATCCGAGCCCTCATTCTCGTAAGAGCCGACGAACTGCGGATCCCTATCAAGGGAGAGGACATCACGATTCTTGGCGGCGGGGAAACCCTCAACGTCAGGCTGAACTACCAGGTGGATATCGAAATTCCGCTATTTGAGAAGGCGATCTACTCCAAGGAATTTCCGCACCGGGCCGAATACCAGCGGCCCCGCTAGCGAACGAAGGCATGGGAATTCGGGGTCAGACGGGTGAATTCCCTTGTCCAGGTGGTCACTCCGTGTGAATAAACGCGGGCTAAAGCCCGCGACTACATTGGGATCAACACTCGGGCTTTAGCCCGCGTTCCCTACTTTTCTCCCATGACTGCCAGCGACTCTTTGTAGGCTCGATACAGCAGCTCAAACTCGGCCAGGCTTTTCTTCAGGATTGCTGTCAGGTTCGGCAGGTCAGCGGGATTCAACACCAGATGAACGCTCTGGGCGAAGGCCTGCATCGCGTCCAGCGTCTTGAAGGATGGGCCGACCAGACACACAAACCAGAAGCGGCGCTGCGCCATCGGAAGCGGAGCCAGGAAACTCAGTACGGCGTTTGTTCGCAATGAGCTGCCTGCGAAGTTTTCATGAATGATAATGCAGTCGTAGTTCGTGTAGCGCATGCGCTCGATGGCGAGTTCGGGTGTTTCGGCAGTATGGAACTTGAATCCAATTTCCCGAAGTGAGGTCGTGGCGGCTTCCAGCGTCGCGGCATCGCCGCAAATCAGCGAAGTTTTGTCTCCGAGTTCGAAGAAATCCATCTTTTCCTGAGAGCTCATTTCCTTTTCCCGTATTCGACATCGAGGCTCAGACCGGTCAGGTCGGACGTCTTCTCGCCTCTTGTCTTTTTGATCTTGTCGATGCCTCGTGTAACGACGCCTTTACTGGTGCAGTAGAGTAGTGCGGTGTCTTCGGTGATCATGCCCTGCTCGAATAGTTCCATCATGGCCATATCGAATGTTTTCCAGCCGAACGAGCCTGATGCTTCGATGATCTCGTAGAAGGTCTTGCCTTCGGATTCACCGTGCTCGACCGCGTCCTTTACGCGAAGGTTGTTGCCCATGATTTCGAGCGCTGCCACGCGGCCCCCGCCAATTTTGGGCAGCAGGCGCTGCGCGACGATCCATCGCACGGTCTCGGCAAGCCGGATTCGAATTTGTTTTTCCTCGGACTGATCGAACATGCCGACAATACGATTGATCGTCTGGCCGGCATTGATCGTGTGCAGGGTACTCATCACGAGGTGCCCCGTTTCCGCCGCCGACATGCCGATTTCAACCGTCTCCCGGTCGCGCATTTCGCCCACGAGAACCACTTTCGGCGCCTGCCGCAGAGCAGCGCGGAGCCCGGCAGCAAATGTGCTGAAGTCGTTGCCCATCTCGCGCTGGTTGAATGTCGCTTTCTTCTGCGGATGCACGAATTCCACAGGATCTTCCAGCGTGACGATGTGAATGGACTTGGTTTCATTGAGCTCGTTCAGCAGAGCTGCCAGTGTTGTGGACTTGCCGCTGCCGGTGGCGCCGGTTACAAGAACGAGGCCCGTCTTCTCCTTGGAAATCGTATGGAAGACCGGCGGCAGGTTCAGCTGATCCACACTTGGAATGTCGGTTGAAAGCTTTCGGAGAATGATGGTGTAGTGGCCGCGCTGCGTGAAGATGTTGACGCGGAATCGGGCCTTTTGTCCGAGCGAATACGAACAATCGCACGATCCTGTTTTGAGCAGATCCTCGGTCAGCCGGCGGTTCCGGTTGATTATGTTGAGCGAGAAGGTCTCGGTCTGAAACGGTGTGAGCTTGTCGACGGGCGGTTCGATCGCGACCGGTACTAGCTCGCCCGAGGATTCGACCTGCAAGGGTTTGTCAGCCGTAACGTTGAGGTCCGACACGTTGCGGTGGGAATCCAACATCGTTCCCAGAATGTAATCGAGTTCTGCCTTGGTCATGGAGTTACTCCCACTCTTCCGGCGGAGTCTTCAAAAGGGGTCTGAACTTGTTCTTGTCGATGCAGCGGTTGTAGGCGTCTTCCGCGCTGATCCATTTCTTATTCAGCAGATCCATAATTGCGTCGTCCAGCGTTTGCATGCCGTATTTCTTTCCCACCTGCAACATGCCGGGGATCTGGAAGGTCTTTGCTTCACGAATCAGGTTGGCAATCGCAGGCGTGACCACGAGGATCTCGAGAGCCGCGACGCGGCCTTTTACATCGACCCGCTTGAACAGATTCTGAGCCACGACGCCTTTAAGCGCTTCCGAAAGCGTGTTTCGAATCTGGTTCTGCTGGCCTGCAGGAAAGACGTCGATCACACGGTCGATCGTTTTCGCTGCGCTGGGGGTGTGCAAGGTTCCGAACACAAGGTGACCTGTCGCCGCAGCCGTAATCGCCAGCTCGATGGTCTCCAGGTCGCGCATTTCGCCAACCAGGATGACGTCCGGGTCCTCGCGCAATGCGCCGCGCAACGCCGCCGCGAATGACTTGGTGTGGAGGCCCACTTCTCGATGGTTTACAAGGCAACTCTGGCTCTGGTGCACGAATTCGATGGGGTCCTCGACGGTGATGATGTGGTCTTTCCGCGTCTTGTTCGCATGGTCGACGATGGCGGCCAGAGTCGTCGACTTGCCGCTTCCAGTCGGACCGGTAACAAGCACCAGTCCTTTGTGAAGAGACGCGAACTTTTTCATGATAGGAGGCAGATTGAGCTGCTCGGCTGTGAGCACGGTAGACGGAATCTGCCGGAACACCGCGGCAACACCGTACTTTTGATTGAAGAAATTTGCGCGATACCGCGCTACTCCCGGAATTTCGTAACCGAAATCGACGTCGCCGGTTTCTTCGAAGACTTTGACTTTGTATTCGGGGGCGATTTCGTAGAGCATCGCCTTCAGATCATCATTTTCCAGGGGTGGAAACTTCACCCTCTCCATCTCACCACGAACGCGCAGAATGGGTTGCGAACCCGATGCCAGATGCAAGTCCGACGCACCCGTTTCGTTCATCAGGTTGAAAAAAGCATCAATTTTCGCCATGTCTCCTCCGAAGCACGTTGTTTCGTTATTATAATCAAGTGTCATGAGTCAGCTTCCGATTGGCGCCCAAGCTCCTGATTTCACAATGACTGACGTTGCCGGTCGGTCCCATCGCCTGACGGAGGCGCTGAAAGAAGGCACCGTCGTGCTGGCCTTCTACAAAGTGGACTGCCCTACCAGCCAATTCACCTTTCCCTTTATCCAACAGATCGTTAGCGACGGCGGGAAGAACAAATCCTGGACGATCTGGGGCATTTCGCAGGACGATGCCGCGGAAACGCGCCGTTTCGCCGAGCGATATGGGATTACTTTCGACCTTCTCATCGATGACCATCCGTACGCCGTCTCTTCTGCCTACCGGCTGCAGTTTGTCCCGGCCATATTTATCGTTCAGCCCGGCGGGACCATTGTTCTCAGCGACTTCGGGTTCACCAAGACCAGCCTCAACCAGATAGCCGGTTTCGAGCGTTTCCCTCCGAATGACGGCCTTCCAGCCTTCCGGCCGGGTTGAAGATCAAAGAGTTAGCGTCCGGGCGACGCATTTTCCTAAAGGTCTTAAACAATGCTGCCGATGGATGGGATGCACGTGTGTGCTTATGCTTGACCGTACATTTCTTTTCACAGATATAGAAGGCAGTACGACGTTATGGGAACGCTTTCCAGAGCGGATGCGCGGGGCCCTGGCTCGCCACGATGCCCTTCTACACGGTGTTATCGAGGAATATGGCGGCAAAGTGTTTAAAACGGTTGGAGACTCGTTTTGCGCCGTATTTCCCAGTTCTGCCGGGGCCATATCGGCGGCGGCTGCTGCCCAGCACAGGATTGGGGCCGAACCATGGGAAGAAATCGACGGAGTCATTCGTGTCCGAATGGCCATCCATAGAGGCCCGGCCGAAGAACGTGATGGCGACTATTTCGGCCATACGCTCAATCGGGTCGCGCGAATACTGGCGGCGGCCCACGGAGGCCAGATCGTCCTTTCAAGGGTCGCTGCGGATCAGCTGGGTGACGGCCTGCCGGCGCCGGCGAAGCTGACCGACCTCGGAGAGCATCGCCTGAGAGATCTCGTCCATCCGGAGCACATCTTCCAATACAGCGAGCCCGGACTCTGTCAGGAATTTCCTCTTCTGCGTTCACTGAGCGCGTTCGCAAACAATCTGCCGGAACAACTGACAACCTTTATCGGCCGGGAAACCGAGCTGGCCGAAATCAAACACCTTCTATCGCGATCGCGGTTGCTGACGCTCTCCGGCTCCGGTGGGAGCGGCAAGACACGCCTTGCATTGCAGGCGGCCGTCGAAGTCGTGGACCGCTTCACCAACGGCGTCTGGTTTGTGGATGTGGCCACCGTTCTGGACCCGGACCTTCTTCCCAGTGCAGTGGCGGAAGCGCTCCGGCTGCGCGAGCAGTCCGGTCAAACAATGTTCGATACGCTGTCCGGATTTCTGCGCGGCAAACGGCTGCTCCTGATTCTCGACAATTGCGAGCAGATCGTCAGCGCTTGCGCGGCTCTCGCCGAGAAACTCCTCAAGAGCTGTCCCGATCTCCAGATCCTTGCGACCAGCAGGGAAGGTCTGGGCATTGGAGGCGAATTGACCTGGCGGGTGCCGTCTCTTCCGACTCCATCCAATCAGGATCTGAATTCGTTCGATAAGACAGCCGCAAGCCCCGCAGTGCGTCTATTCGTCGATCGAGCTGTCTCCGCCGTCCCGACTTTCAAGCTCACGCCGAAAAATGCTCCCGCAGTCGCGAAAGTGTGCCAGCGGCTGGACGGAATACCATTGGCCATCGAACTTGCTGCCGCACGCGTCAAGACGATTGCTCCGGAAGAAATTGCGCTGCGCCTCGGCGACAGGTTCCGTTTGCTGACGGGGGGAAGTCGAACGGCATTACCGCGACATCAAACTCTTCGTGCAGCCATCGATTGGAGCTATCACCTGTTGGGCGGACTCGAGGGAATCCTGTTCCGGCGGCTCTCGCTCTTCTGCGGCAATTTTTCGATTCAAGCCGCAGAGGCCGTATGCGAAGACGCGGAGTTACCGGCCGGCGACGTCATGGACTCCATCAGCAGGCTGGTCGACAAGTCGCTTCTGATTCCTGAACACGCGGAGGGAACGGGGCGGTATCGCATGCTCGAGTCTATACGGGAGTACGCCTACGAACGGCTTCAAGAGTCCGACGAAGTAACAGGGACGCAGTCGAGGTTCATCAACTACTTTGTGGATATGGGGCTGCAGGCGGAACTCGAGCTCTCGGGGCCTGCCCAGGGAGAATGGCTTGAACGGTTGGATGCAGAGCATGAAAACCTTCGCGCTGCGCTGGCATGGAACATCCAGGAAGCCGAACCGGCTGTCGGCCAGTTGCGTCTCGCTTTAGCGCTGTCGAGGTTCTGGCTGGTGCGCGGTTATTGGGAAGAGGGTTTGACCTGCCTCCTTCGCGTGGCTGAATCCAGTATCGTTCTTCCACTTGCTGCCGAGAGATCGAAGGCTCTCAACAGCTGCGGCAATCTGGCCACTCCGCTGGGCCGATATGAGGATGCTTTGAAGCATTACGGGCAAAGCCTCGAAATCCGCAGGGAACTGGGCGACGAGCGCGGTATAGCCGTCACATTGAACAATCTCGGAATGGTGCACAAGCATCAGCGCTGCTACGAAACAGCCGGGCCGCTCTTCGAAGAAGCCCTGGCGCTGTTCCGCAAGCTCGGCCAGGATGGGGCGGTCGCGACCTGCCTGCACAATCTTGCCGGGGTCAAGGGCGCGAACGGCGATTACTCGGAGGCGGAGCGGAACGCGCGGGAATCCCTGCAGATCTTCAGAAAGATCGGAGATCAACTCGGAGTCGCCGCGGCCCTGCGCGCACTTGGAAACTTGTCGAGTTCGTGCGGAGATGTCCGTGATGCCAACACGTTCTTCGAAGAGAGCCTTGCCCTGTTCCGCGGATTAGGGGAAAAGGTGGGCATCGTCGAATGCTTGCAGAGCCTTGGTGACCTCATGATCACCAAACAGAATTGCGAGGGGGCGCGGGCCCTCTACGAGGAAAGTTTAAATATCGCACGAGGCATTGCAGCTGCGCCGCACATGGCCGCCGCACTGGATGCTCTCGAACGACTGAGCAGTAGGGAGGTTGTACTGTGACCGAAAAACGTAAGTTTCCGAGGATTCCTTTGTTGGCTCCCGAAGAGGACGCAGTCCTTATCAGCATGAACAACGGAAAACATTTTGCAGCCAAGCTCGTGGACCTCAGCCGGGGTGGAGTCATGATGTTCACGGACGATCCATCGGCCTGGCTCGAGATCGGAGGGCCGTATAAGCTCTATTTCCAGAGCCGCGGCGAGATGTTCCATTTGGAAGGAACGCTCGTTCGCACCGACACGCAGTTCCTTGCGTTCCAGTTCTTCAACGTCACGGACCTGGATATAGCCGAACTTCGAAGGAAGCTCGCGCAAATGGAAATGCTCAATGCCAGGTTGTTGATCCGCCAGTAAGTCCCTTAGCCCTGCTGTTTTTCCTTACAGTCGATGCAGACGCGCGTCCACGGCACAGCCTCGAGGCGTGCCGGGGCGATCTCGTTCTCGCAATCCATGCAAATGCCGTAGGTTCCCTGATCGATACGGTGGATGGCTTCTTCTATAGCTCTGAGCAGTTTAGAGTCGGTTTGCTTTAAGGCAAGATGGACGTGAAGGTCATTTTCCTGGCTGGATTGATCAATCCAGTCGCCGCTTTTTGACCCGGGTTCCGTGGCCGGCGTCCGCGCCGGGCTTGCTGCGAGAAGTTCCTCCTGCTTTTTTTCAAGAATATCCCGGTATTTTTTGAGATTCGACGAACGCATCTTGCTAGGGCTCCTAAAACAACCCCATGGGGCCTGAATAAACGATCAATTTTAGCACCACGAACGGAGCTGTGCAAAGACCAGGTCCTTCACGGTGAATACGTCGTACTGAAGCAACTGATCGTCCTCGACGCCGACGATCCATTCGCCGATCCGCTTCCTCAGTTCCGCTTCGAGCGCCTGCGCATCGCTGATTCCGATCCGCTGCCTGAGTTGGTCCAGCGTGGATGGGCTGGCCTGTACGCCAAGAAACGTGCCGACATAATCGAGGGCTGCGTCGCGAATTTCCTTTACTCGCTCCTGCTGACTTTTCAGGCGGTTGTCTTCGCGCCACGGCTGGACCTTGATGTCGACCAGCTCTTCCATCATGTGGCGAATAACAACGGAGAAGAGTTCATCGTCCGTAGCACCGTGGAGGGTCGTTCGGACTTCGGCGAACAAGTCGGCCTCCTGCTCGGCTGTCAATGAGAAATCGTAGGGGAGAAGATGGGTCCGGACGTAAGTTTCCATGATTTCATAACGAGCTTGTCGCTGAGCATTAGACTTTTCCGTCGGACTCCAGAAACGCCTGAAAAATTGTCTCCTCGATAACGACATCGGGGAAACATAGCACTTTCTACAGCGGCGGTCCATGCCCGTTGGGAAACGCGGGCTAAAGCCCGCGACTACATGGGGTAATTCCGGGGACAGACTCCGAATTAACCCAATATGAATCAACGACCGTTAAACCGTAATTGGGTGAATTCGGAGTCTGTCCCCGAAATTGGGATCAACATTTAATGCCTGAATGTAGTCGCGGGCTTTAGCCCGCGTTCGTTCGTCGGCTATAATCCATGTCTTATGAGTCAATTCGTTCAGGAACTTGAAACCTACGTGTTCAGCCGGCTATCCAGTCTGGACCTCTTGAAGGAAACCGATATCCAGGTCACGGACCGCTCCGAGATCGTTCGCCGTTTGAAAATGGCTTTGAAGAATGAGCTTGAAGCGAGCGAACTGGCAGCCGTTTGGATGCCGACGACGCCCGAAATCGAGGTGAAGCTAGCGCTGGCACGCCAGGCCGGCGACGAAGCAAAACATTACAAGCTGATCGAAAAGCGCCTCGCGAATATGGGCGCTGATTTGAGCGGCTTCAACCCTGTCGCCGACGGCTATGGTCCGATGTTTCAGCTGCTCTCGACTTTCAAAACCACCGTCGAGCGTATCGGCGCGGCTCAGTTTGCCCGCGAGGCGCTGGCACTGAAGAAGAACCAGCAATTCATCGATTTCTGCGAGGCAGCCGGGGATCACGAGACGGCGGACATGTATCGCGAGCAAATCCAGCCCGACGAAGAATGGCACGTCAATCTCGGCCGCAAAGTTCTGGATAAGTACGCGAACACACCCGAGCTTCAAGCTCAGGCGCGCAAGGCCGTTGAAGCCGTGCTCGAGCTCGCAGTGAAAATCCAGAACAAGCAGTTGAACGAGATGAAGCTTAGTCACGCGCCAGGGTGTTGATTCGGCCAACTATGTACGAGTGCATCATTTTCAAGACTGAGGGTCCCATCGCCACAATCAGGCTCAACCGGCCCGAGAAGCTCAATGCCTTTGGCGGTTCGATGCGCGAGGAAATCCTGAGCGCTCTCGATACCATTGCAGGGGACGACCGGATTCGGGCTGTCGTCGTGACCGGTGAAGGCCGCGGGTTTTCGGCTGGAGGTGATATCGATCATCTGAAACACCTTCGCGAAAACAAGGACGAAGAGAGGTTTCGTGCGGTGCTTGCGGCGGGCCAGAAAATCACGCGGTCGTTGCGGGCACTTGCGAAACCCGTGATTGCCGCAGTAAATGGACCTTGTGCCGGCGCCGGCTTCAGTTTTGCGCTGGGCTGCGACATTCGAATCGCGTCCGAACTCGCGACATTCGGCGCAAGCTTCGCTCTCGTCGGCCTGCATCCGGACTGGGGCGGAAGCTGGTTTCTTCCAAAACTCGTCGGCAGCGCCAGGGCCTGCGAGCTTGTTTTTACGGGCACGATGATCTCAGCTCAGGAAGCGGAGAGAATTGGTCTGGTCAATCGCGTCGTTCCTCATGACCAGTTGATGCCCTCGGTGATGGAGCTGGCGGAAAAGATGGCGAAGAATCCGCCTGGAGTTCTGCGGCTCGCGAAAGAATCGATACATCGAAGTGTGAGTTCCGATCTCGAGACTGCGTTCGCGCGGGAAAGCCAGGTGCAGATCGAATGTTTTTATAGTGAAGATTTTCTGGAAGGCGTCACTGCGTTCGTTGAAAAGAGAAAGCCCCAGTTCAAAGGCCGTTAAATTATGAAAATGAGTTTTCTTGTTCTGATCAGTCTGGCGCTCCTCGCGAGCGGCTGTAATCAAAATCTGGAAGTTGCCAGTGGCGGCGAGCGGCTGGAAGATTCGCCGAAACCGGTGGTTAATCCGAATGAACGGCCGCTGGCGCAAGCTGTGGATGAGTCCGGCGAGAAGAAGGTGCCGCCCTTCGCGAAGGCTTTCTTCATGCACATGTGGGTCGAAGCGCTTTACAGCACGCCGAAGAACAAGAATCCCAATCCAAACTGGCAATCGCCTCTCAAAGATCCCGTGAACGGCCGGGTCTGGTGTACGGACTGTCACACGTCCGGCCAGATTGATTTCGAGAAGATTCCGAAGATGCGCACGCCGTTCAACGACGACCTGGAGAAGGACAAGGAATTCATGGTGGGCCTGATGAAAAAGTGGGTGGCCCGCCTGAACAGCGACGAATTCCACGCGAAGGCGAAGCTAAAAGGGCCGGTGACGTGCGTCACGTGTCACGCGACAAATCCGGCAGAGGGGAATTAACCATACCCGGCTTCAAATCACGGTTCCATCGGGTAACACGCCATTCTTGGGCACGATGACAATTCCATCGCGTATGTAGTATCCCGCGCCGTCGAAATTCTGCACCCGCTCTTCGTTCATAATCCGCACGCCGGTGCCGATATGGGCATTCTTGTCGACGATAGCCTTGCGGATGATGGATCCCTTTCCGATGCCGATGTTCGGAATGCCCATTTGACGGTTGTATTCGTAATCGTCGCCGTCTTCGTAAAAGTCGGCGCCCATGATCATCACGCGTTCGAGCACGACCTCTTCTGCAACCAGACTCCGGATTCCAACAATCGAGTTCACAATGCGCGCGCCCTTCAGGACGGATCCTTCCGAAATGATGGAATCCCGGATTTCGCATCGCTCAATGCGTGATGAGGGCAGAAAGCGGGGCCGCGTGTAGATCGGCGCAGTCATGTCGTGGAAATCGAAGTGAGGGTCGCTGCTGGTGAGGTCGATGTTGGCTTTGTAGAAGGCTTCGACCGTTCCGAGATCTTCCCAGTAATCGTCGAAAAGGAACCCATACACATCGTATTTCTCAATTGCGCGCGGTATGACCTGGTATCCAAAATCGATCATCGACGCGTCGGCCAGCAGATCGATCAGGACGCTCCGCTTGAACATGTAAATGCCCATCGATGCAAGATATGGGCGCTCGGCGGCCTGGTCCGCGCTGAGTCCGAGCGGTGTTGTGTCCGTCCGCATCTCGTGCAAAGCATCGCCCTTGGGCTTTTCGCGAAACTGTTCGATCCGTCCATCCGATCCAAGCTTCAGCAGGCCGAAGCCTGACGCGACGGCTTCGCTCTTGGGAATCACGCAAATGGTGACGTCGGCGCCGAGCCGCCAGTGGCTTTCCAGGAGCTTTTGATAGTTCATGCGGTAAAGCTGATCGCCCGAGAGGATGAGCTGGTAGTCGTCTTCCCGGCCGGTGAATCGATGAAGGTGCTGCCGGACGGCGTCAGCCGTCCCCTGGAACCAATGGGGATTGGTCATCGTCTGTTCAGCGGCGAGCACTTCGATGAAGCCTTCCGCAAACGGGTCGAAGCGGTACGTGTTCGTGATGTGATGGTTCAGCGAAGCCGAATTGAACTGCGTCAGGATGAAGATTTTCTTGAGTCCGGAATTGATGCAGTTGCTGATCGGGACATCGATCAGCCGGTATTTTCCTCCAAGCGGAACAGCCGGCTTCGATCGATCCTGAGTGAGAGGGAACAATCTCTTTCCCGCGCCGCCTGCGAGAATGATCGAGAGAACGTGCGAAGGATTCTGCCGGTCTTTCCGTACCATGTTTAAAGTTCCTCTGACGCTCGTCGAAATTTTTCCCATGATACACTAACCTCGACGATGCCTCAGTTCTTACGCGAAACCTACGGTCTAATCGCAGCCCCACTCGTCATTCCACTGCTCCGAATCACCGGGATCGTCATCATCGGCTATTTCGTTTTGAAGGTGATCGAGTCGGCGCTGGCGCGGCTGCGCCTGATGATTCCGCCAAGCGATGTCCCCGGCGTCGCCCGCATGGAGCAGCGGGCCGAAACATTGCGACACATCATCCGGAGCGTCAGCAGGGGCATTCTCGTTGTCATCATCGTGCTGACCATCAGCTCCGAGCTTGGTTTCGACATCGGTCCGATTCTGGCGAGCGCCGGCATCGTCGGACTGGCCGTCGGATTCGGCGCCCAGAGTCTCGTAAAGGACGTCATTTCCGGTTTCTTCATTCTCTTTGAAGATCAGTACGGTGTCGGCGACGTGATCAAGATCGGTGAGGTGTCCGGCGTTGTCGAGCGTATGACGCTGCGGGCCACCGTGCTTCGGAACCTGGAAGGACAGGTTCATGTCATACCAAACGGCAACATTAATACCGTCACGGTGATGACGAAGGGATGGGCGCGCGCCGTGGTGGACGTGACAGTGCCGCATACTGAGAATCTGACCAAAGTTTTCGAAGTGTTGGAAAAGGTCGGATCACGCCTGGCTCAGGATTGGCCGGATCGCGTGCTGGAGCAACCCACGATTCTCGGTGTGGAGAAACTGGACGATGCCGGCGTCACGATCCGCCTGATCGTGAAAACACCGCCCTTCAAGCAAGCCGATGTAAACCGGGAATGGAAACGCAGGATAAAAGAGGAATTCGATCGAGCGGGAATTGAGCTTGCCCAGCGGGGAATTCTCCCCCCGATCCCCGAAAAAAGAAGACAGTAGCCGGAAAAGCCAAAGATTGAGCATTGGTCAGATCTTTGGCTTTTCCGGCTACTCTTCTTACTGCCCGATTTGACCCTTCTTCTGGCTGATCAACTGATCCAGGCCTTCCAGAGACTCGTTGTTCTTCGATTTGTAAAGCGCTTCGAGCACAGGCCGGGCTTGCTGACCGGCAGGCCCCCCGATGGCTACCGCGATGGCCAGTTCTTCGATCGCCTTGTCTCTCTTCTCCCGGATTTCGCCTTCCAGGCCCTGCCGCTTGGCCGCCAGTTCGTCAACGAGAGGTTGATCCACCGGCTGGGCTCGTTTCGCATTGTTTTCTGCATCGACGGTTGTCTGATATTCCTTTGACGCTGTTGCCGACTGCGACCGATAGATCATCCCCATGTAGAAGTGAGCGGGGCCGTCTTTCGGGTTGCTTTTCAAAACCGTCTGATACTCCTCGGTTGCCTTGGGAAAGTCACTCCGATTGAAGTAGACGAGCGCGACCGTGGAGTGGAGCTGATCTTCATATTCGGTTTTTATCGCCTTCCACTGCGCGTCCGTCAAATTGGCGGGTTTTGGCTGACTGAACGTCTGTTGCACAGTAGCCAGGGCTTTGGTCGAAAGGTCCAGGGCTTTGTCCATCGCCGCCCTCTTACCAGCGTCATCCGCCGGCAGCTTTAGTGGAATCGTCGTCGCCACCATGAACTGCCCATTCAGGCTGGTCGGATCGACCGCGAGAAGCTTGTTGCCATAATCCAGGATTTTATCGACGTTACCCGCTTGTTGGGCGGCGGTGAGTCCCCTGTCATAGGCGACGGTTTTCAGCTTGGCGTCGGCAGCCGGGAAATTCGCTGGGAGTTTGTCGACCGCATCCATGAGCTTCGGCCAATTCTGGGTCTGCAGGTACAGATTCAATACTGTTTGGAAAACTGGACCCCAGTACTGATTTCCCTTGAAGTCGTTCAGGAACTTTTCGCTGAGTTCCGTTTTCTTTGCCACATCCTTCTCGTTATAGAGATCTCTGTAGGCATTATCAGCGGCCAGCTGTGCCATGGCCGGGACGGCGATGGCCAGGATCAGCACGAGGCACAATCCCAAATAACCGGTTCTTTTCATTGAAAGTTAACCTCCTCACAAATTCAGGGGATTCAACTCATCGTGAGCTAAACAAATACCCCGAATGAAGCGCGAATTCTATCTTTATCGTACTGCAAATACCCGTGCAACCTGGTTCTGGGGTGACGGGCGAATTCTACTCGAACTTTTACCAGACAGGCAATCTATTGGGTTTGGAATATTTCTCAGTCGTAATACTCCATGCCCAAATGGGTTATCAGGTCCTCGCCTTTCAGGTACCGCAGCGTGTTCTTGAGCTTCATCAACTGGATGAACAGGTCGTGCTCGGGATAGAGACCGGCGGCATGCATCGGGCTCTTGAAGTAAAAGCTCAGCCATTCCTGGATGCCGCGCATTCCGCACCGTTGTGCGAGATCCAGAAAGAGGACAAGGTCCAGAACGATCGGCGCGGCAAGAATGCTGTCGCGGCAGAGGAAATTGATCTTGATTTGCATGGGATAACCGAGCCATCCGTAGATATCGATGTTGTCCCATCCTTCTTTGTTGTCTCCTCGCGGCGGATAGTAGTGGATCCGCACCTTGTGCGTGAAATCCTTGTAAAGATCCGGATAGAGCTCCGGCTGGAGAATCTGATCCAGCACGGAAAGTTTGCTTTCTTCCTTCGTCTTGAACGAGTCCGGATCGTCCAGAACCTCGCCGTCTCGATTGCCTAAAATGTTTGTCGAAAACCACCCACTCAAGCCCAGCATGCGCGACTTCAGTCCGGGCGCGATGATGGTCTTCATCAGTGTCTGGCCCGTCTTGAAATCCTTTCCGCAGATGGGCACACCCTTTTCCTGAGCCAGTTGAGTCAGTGCTGGAATATCCACGGTGAGATTCGGCGCGCCGTTCGCGAAAGGGATGCCCTTGCAAAGGGCCGCATAGGCGTAAACCATGCTCGGCGGGATCAAGGGATCGTTCGCGCGGAGCGCCTTTTCGAAGGCCGCAAGGGAGCTATGCGCCGCCTCGGCCTTCATGTAAACCTCAGTGCTTCCGCACCAGACCATAACTAATCGAGCCAAATTGTTCTTTTTACGGAACTGCTCGATGTCGTCCATCACCTGTTCGGCAAGCTCCATCTTGTTATTGCCGGACTTGACGTTCGGGCCTTGCAGTCTTTTGACGTAGTCCTGGCTGAAAACGGCTCGCCACGGCTTGATTTTTTCGATCTCGGGCTTGACCGCGTCGAGCAAGGTTCGATCGAGAACGCCTGCCTTGACGGCGCCTTCGTAGCAGTTATCTTCGTAAATGTCCCAGCCGCCGAAGACCAGGTTGTCCAGCGATGCCAGCGGAACAAAGTCGTGGATCTTGGGGACCCGGTGCTCGGTCCGCTTGCCCAGCCGGATCGTTCCGAGCTGGGTCAGGGAGCCTACCGGTTGCGCTATCTTCTTCTTTACCGCTTCGACGCCCGCAATGAACGTCGTGCTTACGGCACCGAGTCCGGGGATCAGGACACCCAACTTTCCGGATGGCGCCTCAATCTTTACACCTTTCTGTACCACGCTACCTCCTCCCAAAACGGGAGTTAATATAGGACACAAAGACACAAAGGCACAAAGAAAAGCCGCATCAAATGCTTTTATCTGCGGCTTTTCTTTGTGCCTTTGTGTCTTTGTGTTTCATTCCTCATGCTTCTGTAGCTCGCCGCGTTCGGTCCAGCTTGCCCGCAGGAAATCGCGATTCATCCGCGCAATGACTTCGAGCTTGATTTCCTTCGGACACACGGCTTCGCACTCGCCGATGTTCGTGCAACTGCCGAATAGTTCCTGTTTCACCTGGGCCACCATGTTCAACACGCGCTGGCTGCGTTCCGGCTGACCCTGGGGAAGCAGGCCGAGGTGACTGATCTTGGCTCCGGTGAAGAGAGCGGCCGAGGCGTTTGGACACGCAGCGACGCAGGCGCCGCATCCTATGCACGCCGCGGCATCCATTGCGAGATCGGCATTTTTCTTGGGGACCGGGATAGTGTTGCCGTCCGGTGCGCTGCCGGTCGATACGGAAATGAATCCGCCGCTGGCAATGATGCGATCGAGCGCGCTCCGATCCACAACCAGGTCCTTCAGCACCGGAAACGCGCGAGCCCGCCATGGCTCGAGGTAAAGAACTTCTCCATCCTTGAAGTGACGCATGTGAAGCTGGCACACCGTGGTTCCACGCTCGGGTCCATGAGCGATGCCGTTGATCATAAAGCCGCACATGCCGCAGATTCCTTCCCGGCAATCGTGGTCGAAGGCAATTGGCTCTTCACCCTTCGCGATGAGTTCCTCGTTGAGGACGTCGAGCATTTCCAGGAAAGACATGTGAGGATTCACGTTCCTGTGCTCGTACTGAACCATGCGGCCCGCATCACCCGGGTTCTTTTGCCGCCAGACGTGGAGGGTCAGTTTCATTACTTGTAACTCCGTTGCGTCGGATGGACATATTCAAAGATCAACGGTTCCTTGTTCAACACGGGCGATCTCTCTGGTCCGGAATATTCCCACGCGGCTACATACGCATACTGGGCGTCATCCCGCAGCGCTTCGCCATCGGGCGTCTGGAACTCTTCCCGGAAATGTCCGCCGCACGACTCATTTCGATGCAGGGCGTCCAGGCACATCAGCTCGGCAAACTCCAGAAAGTCGGCCACGCGGCCGGCGTTCTCGAGAGCTTGATTGAGTTCCTCACCGCTGCCGAGGACGTTCACGTTTTTCCAGAATTCCTCGCGAAGTTCAGGAATACGCTGCAGCGCCGCCTTCAAGCCCTTCTCGTTGCGCGTCATGCCGCAGTAATCCCAAAGGAGCTTGCCCAGTTCGCGGTGGAACGATGTGACAGTCCGTTGACCTTTGATGGAGAGCAGCCTCCGGGTTTGCCGGGCCACACCGGCTTCGGCGTCGCGTACGGCCGGATGACTCGCATCGACCTTTTCGAGTTTCGTATTGGCCAGATAATCGCCCACCGTGTAAGGAAGGATGAAATAGCCATCCGCAAGTCCCTGCATCAGGGCGCTGGCACCCAGTCGATTGGCGCCGTGATCGGAGAAATTGGCTTCGCCGATGGTGTAGAGGCCAGGGATCGTCGTCATGAGGTTGTAATCCACCCAGAGGCCGCCCATCGTGTAGTGAATGGCCGGGTAGATTCTCATGGGAGCTTCATAGGGATTCTCACCGGTTATTCGCTCGTACATGTCGAAAAGATTGCCGTACCGCTCATCGATGATTTGCTCGCCAAGGCGTTTGATCGCCTCCGCAAAATCCAGGTAAACGCCGAGTCCGGTCCCGACGCCGAGGCCTTCGTCGCAAACGGCCTTGGCATTACGAGACGCTACGTCGCGCGGAACGAGATTGCCGAAACTGGGGTACTTGCGTTCGAGATAGTAATCGCGCTCGTTGTCGGGAATCTGGTTCGGGGGACGCGTGTCGCCCTTTTTCTTCGGAACCCAGATGCGCCCATCATTTCGGAGTGATTCGCTCATCAATGTCAGTTTCGATTGATATTCGCCCGTGACTGGGATGCACGTTGGATGGATCTGCGTGTAGCAGGGATTGGCCATCGCGGCGCCGCGTTTGTAGGCGCGCCAGATTGCGGTGCAATTGGAGCCCTTTGCATTGGTGGACAAGTAAAAGACATTTCCATATCCACCCGTTCCGACGACAACGGCATCGGCGAAATGAGATTCTATTTTCCCCGTGACCAGGTCCCGCGTGACGATGCCCCGGGCCTTTCCATCGATGACAATCAGATCCAGCATCTCCGTTCGCGGGAACATCGTCACTTTCCCCGCGGTGACCTGGCGGAGAAGCGCCTGATACGCGCCCAGCAGGAGTTGCTGGCCCGTCTGCCCACGCGCGTAGAATGTTCGGGATACCTGCGCGCCGCCGAACGAACGATTCGCGAGAAGTCCTCCGTACTCGCGCGCGAACGGCACGCCCTGTGCCACGCACTGATCGATGATGTTCAGGCTGATTTCTGCCAGGCGGTAAACGTTCGATTCACGAGCTCGAAAGTCGCCTCCCTTGACGGTGTCGTAGAAGAGACGGTAAACGCTGTCGCCATCGTTTTGATAATTCTTCGCGGCATTGATGCCGCCTTGAGCAGCGATGCTGTGGGCGCGCCGCGGACTGTCCTGGAAGCAGAAGCACTTGACGTTGTAACCCAGTTCGGCCATCGAAGCAGAAGCGGACGCGCCTGCAAGACCCGATCCGACAACGATGATGTTGTACTTCCGCTTGTTTGCCGGATTGACCAGCTTCATTTCGAAACGATGCCGGTCCCACCTGTTTTCAATCGGCCCCGAAGGTATCCTCGAGTTCAGCTCCATTGTTACTACCTCACCAGCCCCATCAGAACCGCTACAGGCACGGAAACGAATCCCGCAGTGAGAATCCATGAAAAGACTGTGGCGAACTTCTTGATCCTCGGTGTGTATTTGGGGTGGCTGAATCCGACCGATTGGAACATGCTCCAGATGCCGTGGCTCAGATGCATGCCGACCAGGACCATGGCCACGATGTAGGCGATCGCCACCGGAATCACACGAAACCCATTGACGAGATTGTCGTAAGCGTCGAGTTCGACGAAGTTCGGATGGACGGTTCCGGTCGTCAGGTGAAGAAGGTGGAAAATCACGAATGCGAGGATGATCGGACCGCTCCACATCATTGTTCGCGATGCATAGCTCGCCTGGACATTGCCTCGCTTCCGGTATCCGATCGGCCGCGCTTCCTTCTTGAGCATCGTGAGTTCAATCGAAGCCCAGATATGGAGAACGACAGAGACAAGCAGCACGATCCGAACCGTCCATAGCAGCGCCGGATTCCCGTGCAGCGCTTCGGCGTAGTGATTCATCACGGCGCGGCCCAGAAAAATCTGCAGATTGCCCAGCATATGCGCGATCAGGAATCCGAACAGAATCAGGCCGGTGGCCGCCATCACCGCCTTCTTACCGATGGTCGAATCGTAAAAGCGGACCACTCCTTTCAGATGTCTGCTCGTTATCACGGTGCTCATGCGTCCTCACTTTCGCAGGCAGCCAAACAAATTATTGTACCAGGAGTTTTGTCATCCAATTTGCGCCGGGATGAAACCGGAGACAGAACGCGGGCTGAAGCCCGCGACTACATTCAGGCCGAACGTTCAGGCCGAGAGTTGATCCCAAATGTAGTCGCGGGCTTCAGCCCGCGTTCTGTCTCCGGTTTCATTCTATAAGCGCCGGTACAGCGAGATTCCCTCATATATAATGTTCCTCAATGAACCGTTACGTCGTTCTGGCTGCCGCGCTTGTCGTTGCGCTGATCATCGGAGCAGCCGCCTTCTCCATGCTTGATCGGCCAACCGAGATCGACTATCGCCTGGCGACGGGTCGCGCCCACCTCGACGCCGAGAATTACCTTGCGGTTCTGAAGACGCTGCGGGACCTTCCAGGATCGCAAAACAGGGGACCTGAAACACATTCCTACCTGGGAGCGGCATACCTCCGGCTCCACCTTTACCAGGCGGCGATCAAGGAATTTGAAGAGGCGGCGAAGCTGCGGCCCCGGCGATCGGATCCGTGGATCGGGCTTGCGTCCTCCTACATCGAATTGGGCGACGGCCAGAAGGCGGTCGATGAAGCCAAGCGCGCGACGGACGTCGAGAAGAGTTCGGCCGACGCGTGGATCATGCTCGGCCGCGCTCAATGGCAGCAGAAGAATCTCGATGAAGCCGAGAAAGCAGGGCTGAAGGCCCGCGAACTGAGTCCACAAAACCCGGCAGTCTCCGCCCTTCTGCTCCACGTGTACTTCGATCGAAATCAGCCCGATAAATTTCAGGCCGAACTCGATCGAAATTCCAGGCCAACAAGGGATGTTCAGGATCTCGCTGTCCGATTCTTCATCAGGCAGGGCCGATTCGCGCGAGCCTACGAGCTCAAGGCTCGGTATGACAAGACTGCCGTGGACCGCTCGATTCTGGAAACCGAACTGGCGTTGCAGCGGGAACCGGACAAGATGGAACAGTACCCGCAATACATCCGGAATCTCGTAAGAGCGCAACGATTTGCCGAAGCGATCGATGCTGCCAGAAAATATCGCGGTCCTGTAGCGCTCGATCTCGAATTGGGAAAGTCCTATTGGATGATGGCGCAAAAGAATGACGCCATTCAGGCGTTTCAACGAGCGTCCGCCGGACTCATCCACAAGCTCTCGGCTGAAGTCGCCCTTGCAGCGCTCACAGGCGATATCCCGCACTGGAAGGAAGCGTACCGGGCGGAACGTGTCGAGCAGGATTACTTCGTCCTCTCCCGGCTCGAAGACGTTCTTCCGAAGGCGAGCCCGATGATTCGCTCCTTTATCTATCGCTACGCCGGAATCTTCGACGCGTCGTTCTACAACAAGGCGGCCGAGGAAGCGAATCACGTTCTCGATCAGGAACCCGAAAACTTCGATGCCTTGATGACGCTCGGCACAGCGTACCATCGCCTCGGGCGGCTGGACGACGCCACGCGATATGTCGAGCTCGCCCGGCAAGTCTATCCGAGGAACGCCGAGCCTTTGTCGCGCCTCGCGAATCTTGCGGTGTCCAGGCCGGGCGGCGATCCCCGAAAGATTGTCGATCTCATGGAGCAGGCGGTGAAGATCGAGCCGAATAATGCAAGTTATCTGTTCAATCTCGGCTGGACCTACGACCAGCTCGGCGAGACGAAGAAAGCCGCAGATCTGTATCAGCGCGCCATTCGAGCCAGCCCGTTGAGCTTCGAGGCAATGAACAATCTAGCGCTGATCTACGGAAGCGGAGGGGAACCCGACCGGGCGCTGCCTCTGCTCGAACAGGCGGTCCGCACCGATCCCGAAAACGAAGCCGTTTACTTCAACTTCGCGAATTATCACGTCCGCCGGCGCGATTGGAAACCGGCGATCGAAGACTATGATCGGGCGCTCCAGCTCAACCCTGCCAACTCGGCGGCATCGATCGAGAAGGGAAGAATCTTCCTCGAGCTTTCCAGGAATGAAGATGCTCTCGAGAGTTTGAACCACGCCCTGGAAATCGACACGCATTCCTTTGATGCCTACATACTGTTGTCTTCCGCGTATGAGAAGCTGGGACACGTCAAAGAAGCTATCGCCGCTGCTGAAGAAGCACAGCGTATTCGATCTCAAGCGCCGGAAGTGAGTGCGGCGCTCGATCGATTAAAAGGCACGGGGCCGCCTGGCCCGGCGGATAAAAAGGATTCGGCCAAATGATCCGACGGACAAAGATTGTTTGCACGATCGGTCCCGCCTCCGATTCCGAAGAAATGATCTCGAAACTGATCTCCGCCGGCATGAACGTGGCGCGCGTGAACTTTTCGCACGGAACCGACGAATACCACTGCACTGTCATTCGAAGACTGAAGGACATCCGCAAGGCGATGGACAAACCTCTGGCGATTCTTCAGGATCTTCAGGGTCCAAAGATCCGCATTGGCGAAATCGCGAGTGGCTTCGTCCAGTTGATGCCGGGCCAGGAGTTTATTCTGACGGCGGAGGATGTCCCGGGCGACGCGAAGCGCGCCTCGGTATCGCTGAAAAGTCTTCCGCAAGAGGTCAAGGCCGGGCACTCGATTCTTCTCGCCGATGGCAACATTGAGCTGCTGGTCGAAAAAGTAATTCCGCCCGACATTGTTTGCCGTGTGATCGTTGGCGGCATTCTCAGCTCGCACAAGGGCATCAACCTGCCGGGTTCGGAAGTTAACGTCGATTCCCTGACGAGCAAGGACCGCAAAGACATCCTCATCGGCCTTCAGGAAGGTGTGGACGCGATCGCTCTCAGTTTCGTCCGCAGGGCCGGCGATATCGATTCTGCGCGCAAAGTCGTCACGGAGAACGGCGGAAATATTCCTATCGTGGCGAAGATCGAAAAGCACGAAGCGGTCGAGAATATCGACAGCATTGTGATGTCCTCGAATGCCATCATGGTCGCTCGTGGGGATCTTGGCGTGGAGATCGACCTCGAACGTGTGCCGCTGGTTCAGAAATCGATTATCCGAAAGTGCAATGCGCTGGGAAAGCCGGTAATCACCGCAACCCAGATGCTCCAGCGAATGGTGGATAATCCGCGGCCGACGCGAGCCGAGGCGGCGGACGTGGCGAACGCAATACTCGACGGAACCGATGCCGTGATGCTTTCGGAAGAAACCGCAGTGGGAAAGTATCCTGTGGAAGCCGTGTTGATCATGGATCGAATCGCGAGATCGGCCGAGTGCGCGCTCGATGTCTCGAAATTTGAAAATATTCCGGCGGCGGGATCGGACACGAGCGACGCGATCAGCCGAGCAAGCTACTTCGTCGCGAAGGAAATCGGCGCTGCCGCTATCATCACGCCGACGTGGTCGGGTTCAACGGCCTGCCGGGTGGCGCGGTTCCGCCCGAAGCAGCCGATTCTAGCCACAACGCCAAACGAGGCGGCTCTCGACTTTCTTTCGCTATGCTGGGGAGTGACTCCAATCTTCATCCCTCCTTCGGCAAATCTCGACGAAATGATCCGCCTGTCCATCGACGCCGCCCGCCGTGTCGGCTACGTCGTTTCCGGCCAACAAGTGGTCATCACCGGCGGCTTGCCGCTGCATACCGCAGGAAAGACGAACTTCATCAAAGTCGACTGGGTGGATTGAGGGAAGGAACGTTAATACTATGATTCGAAAATGCTCTGTCTGTGGAAAAAGCAATCGAGTGCCTGCCGAGCATCTGGCAGACACCGGGCACTGCGGTGCCTGCAAGGCGGAACTTCCCCCGGTTGCAGAGCCGATCGAGGCGGACACCGAAAGTTTCGACAACATTGTGCGCGAGGCCCGCGTTCCGGTTCTCGTCGATTTCTGGGCCGCATGGTGCGGGCCGTGTCGAATGGCTGCGCCGGAAGTCAAGAAGGTGGCTGCGGAAATGGCGGGACGCGCCATCGTTCTGAAAGTCGACACGGAACGATCACCGGCTCTTGCGGAACGATACAACGTGAGGAGTATTCCGAATTTCGTGGTTTTCAGGGATGGTCGGGTTGTTCTTCAACAGCCGGGTCTGGTGGATCATAACCAGATGGCAGCCTGGCTGAAGAAGGCTGCCTGACGGGTTTGTGGCAGTATCGCAGCCGCGGAGCGGCGCTAGAGTGTAGCCCCGGGCGCAAGCCCGGGGAGGGTGTCGTTTTGGACTTCAAGCCCCGGGCGAAAGACTCTTTCATGTTAAATTTGATCAGGATCACAGACAGGTGGTAGTGACTCAGTTTTATAAACGCGGGCTAAAGCCCGCGACTACATTCAGACCAAACGTTGATCCCAAAGGAACGTTGATTCCAAATGAACGTTGATTCCCAAAGGAACGTTGATCCCCAAATGAACGTTGATCCCAAATGTAGTCGCGGGCTTTAGCCCGCGTTGAGTCACCACCAGCCAGTGAACAGGCGGGCTATGCGAAGACATCATCTTGTGCTTGGCATCATTGCCGTACTCATCGTGCTGGTACCGGCAGCCGCGTGGTTGTTCATCGATCCCAATAAATACAGTGGACTGATTCAGGCCCAGCTCGAGCAGCAACTGGCACGGAAAGTCACATTGGGCAAAATGACTCTGGGGTTGCTGCCGCTTCGGTTCCAGGCCGAGGAAGCCGTCATTGCAGAAGATCCCACCTTCGGCCGGCAGTTACCTTTTGTTCGCGCCGACAAGCTGGACGTTCGAGTAAGCCTGCTTTCGTTGCTGACAGGCGGCGTCACCGTCAATTCGCTGGAACTACAGCGTCCGAGTGTGGAATTGATTAAGAACAAGACTGGACGCTGGAATTTCTCCAGCCTCGGAGCCGGCGCTGCTGAAAATCCCGGAAACTCGTCCGGGAATTCCAATCGCACGTTCACGCTGGACCGGCTGACTGTTCGCGACGGGCAGATCGCCGTCACGGATCTGCAGAAAGCACAGCCTCGCGCGGTGTACGACCACATCGATCTCACGCTCCGCGATTACACGAAAGGGAAACCTTTTTCCCTGGACCTTGCTGCGCACCTCCAGGGTGAGGGCGCAGAGGAAGTACATCTCAAGGGAGAAGGCGGACCGGTGCCGGAAGAGAACCCGATGGACACTCCATTTCGCGGGAGCCTCAGTTTGAAGGAAGTTGGAATTGAGGGTCTTAAGAAGTTTCTCAGCAGCGAGGCGTTGTCGAAAGTTGCAGGTTCTCTGTCCGGTGAAAGCCAGATTTCAAATCAGTCCGGGGCGCTGACGGCCGTGGGTAACCTGAAACTCGACGGGGGACGATTCAATGGCGTCGACGTCGGCTATCCTATCGGCCTTGATTTCAATTTGGCGTCCAAAGTCGCGGATGGACTCCTGACGATCAACAACGCGAAGGTTCTGCTCGGACAAACGCCGCTGACAGTCGCAGGGTCTCTCAATACCAATGCGACACCGGCCAATATGAACCTGAGCATCAAGTCCGGAGACGTCTCGGTTGCCGAAATCGCGCGTCTTCTATCCGCTTTCGGCATTGCTTTTGCGCCTGGAACATCCGTCGTCGGACGGGTCAGCGCCGACCTGAAGGCAACAGGATCCGTTGCCAATCCTGCGCTGACCGGCACCGTTGCCGGGCGTGAGCTGAAGATCTCCGGCAAAGACGTTCCTCAGCCGGTGGAAGTGAAAGAGTTGCATGTGGCGTTATCGCCCAGTGAGATTCGCTCGAACGAATTCAATGCCACATCTGGAAAGACCGCCTTGACCGGGCGATTCGCACTCCGGCAATACACTTCGAAAACTCCGGTGGTCGACGTCGTTGTGCGAGCCGCCGGCGCAACGTTGCCGGAAGTTCAATCCATTGCCAAGGCGTATGGCGTTACCGGACTCGACCGCCTTAACGGTGCGGGCACGATCAATCTCGACCTGAACGCTAGCGGTCCGCTCGAGTCGTTGAGTTCAGCCGACATAGCCAGAGCGCTGAACGGCAGTATGAACGTGAATTTCAAGCCCATTCGTATTGCAGGATTTGATGCAGGACGGGAGCTGGCGGCCATTGGAGGTTTCTCCTCCTCGACCACGGCCAAGCAGGACTTCTCAGATATCCTGCTACTGACGGGCCATATTCTGGTGAAGAACGGCATTGCTCGGACAGACGATCTCAAGGCGCAACTGGCGATGGGCAATCTCGCCGTTGCCGGCACCGCGGACCTGGCGGCCCAGACCCTCAATTTGAAGCTTTCGGCAGTGCTTTCGAAAGGATTCAGCGACAAAGTAGGCGGCCCGCAGGTGGCCGGATACCTGAAGACGGTGCTTTCGAATAGCGGGGGCGAACTCGTGATTCCGGCAATTGTTACAGGAACCTTCGCGCAACCCAGGTTCGCGCCTGACGCGCAAGCCCTGCTGCAGATGCAGAAACAAAGGCTGCTGCCCACATTCGATAATCCTGCCGGAGCCCTTTCAGGCGTGCTTGGCTCAATCACGGGAAAGAAGAACGAGAAGAACGAGGGCCAGGAACAGGCACCTGCGCCGAAGCCCGCGGACAGGATCAAGGGAATTCTCGATGGGATTCTGGGCGGGAAGAAGAAATCGGATCAACAATAAAAAGCGGAATCAACGGGCGCGGAAGCGGACGAAGAGATTCGTCGGCATCAAGGTAAATGCGAACTGCTCACTGACCTGCCGGGCGCCGTCCTCTTTGACGATGGAAAAATTGCGGCAGAGCATCGACATCACCGCTTTGATTTCCAGCAACGCCAGCTGGCTCCCCGGACAAAACCGCGGGCCGGCGCCGAAGGGCATAAAAGCAGCTGGATTATGCGCGCCCTGACATGCCTCCGGTAAAGCAAGCCACCGTTCGGGCTTGAATTGCCCCGCAGCTGTAAACGCATTTTCCTGTAACCCACACTGCCGGGTCAGAAGAAACAAAGCTGTGCCCTGCGGCATGCGAATGCCGCCCAACTCCACGCTTTGGTTCGTCTCCAGAAAAATCATCGGCGCGACCGGCTTCAGGCGCATGGTCTCTCTCGCGACCGCGTCGAGGTAGGTCAATCGTTCATGATCGTGAAAGTGCTGCAGTATGCGGGCGTGGCCTAGCACGGTGTCCACTTCCATGTGCATGGGGCCGTGAACCGCGGGATATTGCGTCAGAAAGTAGATCATCCAGGCCATGCTGTTGGCCGTCGTATCTTCACCGGCCACCAACATTGTCAGAGCGTTGCCCATGATCTCTTCTTCAGTAAACGCCTCCCCATCTTCATTACGCGCCGCGAGCATGGCCTCCAGGAAGTTCGTGGGATGTGCGGCCAGCGTTGAATCCTGCGCCAATCGGGCCCGGCTCTGCTCAATGAAATCCGCAACCGCCTGCCGAATACCTGCGAGGGCCCGGTCCAGGGCGCGGTCGGCGGGCAGCTTGACAAAATGCCAATAGGGAAAGGGCGCGTTGACCCGGCGATTGACCATCGGGAGGACGTGCTCGAGGTGATGCTGGAGCACGTCGCCATCGGTTTCCAGCGCGTTCATGTCATGACCAAACGCCAGGTTGGTGGTGACATCCACGGTGTAGCGCATCAGGTCCTTTTGAACGTCGACGGTGTGCCCGCCGGCGACGGCCCGCTCCCAGCGATTCCTTAAGCGTTCCGTCATCGTGGTCAGCGTCGGAAAGAAGTGGCGCAAGTGTTCGACATTGAGCGCCTGCATGGCCACGCGCCGCTGCCTGTGCCAATCCGTGCCTTCGGCGCCAAACACGCCATTGACTCCCATCTCCCTGAGGACGGTGGCGATGGAGCTCAGGCGTCGATACATTTCCGGTCTGCGGCGCAACGCTTCCTGAATGAGAGCGGGCTCCGCAATGGCCACCACCGGTCTGGAACCCATGCTGAACGTATAGATGGGGCCATACTTGTTCGCCCAACGCTCCAGGATCAAGTGCAGCTGTGTGGCGTCCAACTGCAGCAGATTGCCCAGCAGGGGCAGCCTTCTGGGTCCGGGCAAGTCGGCAAGCGAGCGAACCGATTTGGACGAGGTGCGCTGCGTCGCCATGCGTTGTTTCCAGGCCCGCAGTTCGTCTTGCTGCGCTCCAACGCGGTCGCCCGCCACAGCGGCGGAAAAACGTGTGAGACAGATGCTTGCGTCGTCTACTTTCCGTCCTGTGGCGATGTCGAACCGCCATCCGTGTCCGGCGCAAGTCAGTGCACCTTTATCCACGGTGCCCCCGGCCAGCAGTGTTCCTTGATGCGGACAGGCGCCTTGCAAAATCGCGACGTTGCCGTCACGCTTGATAACGACCAGGTCTACATCTTCGACATGCACACCAAAAGGAATTCCCTCGGCCAGGTCACTGAGACGCGCAATGTGAATTGTTTTATCCATTGTGAAGAAACGCGAGCTAGGCCGTGAGATTTTACACAAAGGCACGAAGCCACAAAGGAAGGCCGCATAAAATGATTTCTTTGCGGCCTTCCTTTGTGGCTTCGTGCCTTTGTGTAAAATCTCGCGGCCTTAGAGTATATAGAATGAGTTGAGTTACCCGCTGTGTGGGGGCGCCGCCGTGAAACTGCCAGCCGTGATTGCGTTGGTCATGCTTTTCGAGACACAGCAGCCGCCGGGAGGTTCGATCGAAGGCGTCGTTGTGCGCGCCGGAACAGGCGAGCCGATCGCGGGAGCTCAGGTGACTGTGCAACCTATGTCGCCGCAGCTTTCATTGCCGTCGACGGGGACGACGGATGCCCACGGCAAGTTTGTTGTCAAAGATCTTGATGCCGGTTCCTACCGTCTTTTGTTTTATGCCGACGGTTATGTTTGGCAGGAGTACGGGCAACGCGGGCCCGCAGCAAATCCGGGCGTCCCGGGTACCGGGACACTCGTGAATGTTGCGTCTGGACAGACCGTTCGAGACTTGCGGGTTTCGTTGACACCGGCGGGAAATGTCAGCGGACGCATTCGCGATCTCGAGGGCAGAGCGCTCGCCGCAGTTCCGGTCCAGATTCTGAAGGCGGTTTACAACTTTCGCGGAGAGCGAACCCTGCAGTCGGGAGGAGCGGCCTCGACCGACGATCGCGGGGAATATCGTGTGTACTGGGTGACGCCGGGCCGCTACTACGTCCTGGCCGGCTCCTCCGTTTCGGTTCGCCGCGGCATCAGCCTGACGGCAACTTCAAGCCTGAATGAATTGCCGGGCTATGGTGTTTCGCCGACCTATTACCCGAATGCGGCCGATCTTTCCGGCGCGACGACAATCGACGTCCCGTCGGGCATCGATCTGAACTCGATCGACTTTGTGATCGAGCGGCAGCCGAGGCGGCGCATTCGCGGACGAGTGATCGATGCGGCAACCGGCCGGTGGCCGTCTGCCGCGGCCATTCGATTGGTGACGCGCACGACGTTCGGGGGAACCACTGGAAGAGAGTCTGGCCAAAGTTATAACTCCGCTGACGGGACTTTCGAACTGTCGGATGTGCCGGCAGGTTTACACGAAGTGGTCGTCGAAGTCCGGTCCCGGGAGACCGCGGCGCCTCCCGTGCCTCTTCCGGTCGTCCCCGCGGGAGCCGGCCGCGTCGGAATCCTTGGGGCAACCGCCGGGCCTCGCGACCTGGTGACCGCCGGCGCCCAGGTCAGGGTTCAGGTCGGGAAAACAGATGTGGAAAATCTCGTAATCACGATCGGCGCCGCAGCGTCCGTGTCCGGTCGTTTGATCGTCGAAGGTGCGGCGCGGGCGTCGGGCGCAGACCGTCTGCGCGTGCAACTGGCGCCGTCGTCGCGTGGAGCAATTATCTCCTACGTTCAGAGTCCCGCTCCGGCGCAGGCGAATCCAGGCGGGGCATTCAAGCTGGATAATGTCCTGCCCGGCGAATACCGAGTTCAAGTTGCCGGCTTGCAGACGGATTTTTACGTTAAGGAAGCGCGTTTCGGTTCGCAGGATGTCCTCAACACACCGCTCAGGTTCTCCCCATCCGCTCCCGAGACGCTCGAAGTGGTAGTCCGTGCGAGCGTCAGCCGGATCGCCGGAACCGTCACTGACGAAAAGTCGCAGCCCGTGCGGGGCGTGCAGACGGTGCTCGTACCGGATCAGTATCGTGACCGGCCGGATCTCTTCAGGAATGTGACAACGGATCAAAACGGCCGTTTCCAGATGGACGGCGTTGCGCCGGGCGACTACAAAGTCTTTGCATGGGACGCGATGGAGCAGTTCTCATACTACGATACGGATTTCGTGAGACGGTACGAGCAGCAAGGTCATCCCGTTAAGGTCATCGAGCCGTCCAGCCAAACCATACAGGTTCGGTTGATTCATGCCGCACAGTAAAACGAAGGTCCAACGATGCAAACCCGAATTTCAGCCGCCTGCGTTTTTTCGACGCTACTGATGTCATCTTTCGCCATACCCCAGGAGCCACGGAAGGCATCCATTGAAGGCGCCGTTATGGACGCTGCAACGGGCATGCCCATTCCAAACGCTCGGGTGATCCTGACGCGAGCTGAGGAGGCTGCGCCCGGTCCGCCTCAGCCGTCATTGCCAGGGACAACAACAGATTGGCAAGGAAAGTACGCGCTCGCCGGTCTCGAACCCGGCGCCTACCGCGTAGCCGTTGCTGCAGAAGGCTACGCCCGGCAGGAGTACGGCCAGAGTGTGTTGGGGCGATGGCAGGGCCAGGGCACGATTCTGTCCCTGGCGGCGGGGCAGGTATTAAAAGATGTCCGTGTGCGCCTCACGCCCACGGGTACGGTAACCGGACACATCCGCAACAGCACGGGACAACCGGCAGCAGGCGTTCAGGTTCTGCTGGTATCGCCGGTGTATGGTCCGGGCGGCGACCTGAGGTTGAGATCTGCAGGCGCGGGAAGAACAAACGATCGAGGCGAGTATCGCGTGTACTGGGTGACGCCGGGAAAATATTACGTTGTTTCAGGCTCGCTCGACCTGTTCGGATCATTTCAATCCATAGAAACAGGCGGCCTCGGAGGCAGCCCGAATGAATACCAGGCCGGAAGGTACGGCGTTACATTTCATCCCGGCGTTTCCGATCCCAGCGAAGCCGTATTTGTTACGGTTCAGTCCGGCATCGAATTGAAACTCGATCTGGCTGTACCGCAGCAGCTATACCGCATACGCGGCCGCGTCGTCGATACGAAAACCGGGCGATGGCCGGCCAGCGCCCAAGTTACTCTCAGCGGTCGCAGGCTGATCGAGGGCGCCGCCGGGATTCTGTTGCGGGCAGTACCGGTGTACAACGCCTCCGACGGGACCTTCGAAGTACGTGATGTTCCCTCGGGACTCTACTACGTGAACGTGAACCTTCAGGAGGGCCGATCCCGCGCCGGTTCGTCGCGCCCTCTACCTCTTGTAGTCTCGACCTCGGATGTTAACGATGTCCTTCTTGCTGTAGAGCCTTATGTCTCCATTCCGGGAAAGGTGACGATCGACGGGACGGAGTTATCCGCTCTCGAACTGAGCCGCGTTCACGTGTTCCTGAATCTGTCGGCCGGAGGCAGACGGCTTACGGACACTTCGTACGGTGCGATCGGCGGAGTGCCTCTTTTGAATCCGGACGGCACGTTCACCCTGAACAACGTGATGGCTGGAGAATACCGGCTAACCGTACTGCCTCTGCCCAACAACTACTACACTAAAGAGGCCCGCTATGACGGCATCGACGTCCTCGAGGATCCCTTGCTTGTCTCGAGTTCGGCTCCTGGGATCTTGACGATCGTGCTGAGTTCGAAGGGCGGCCGGATCACGGGAACTGTTGTCGACGCGAAACGGATGCCGGCCCGCGGAGTCCAGGCCGTTCTGGTTCCCGATGAGCATCGAGATCGTTCGGAACTGTACAGGACGGCCATAGCAGATGATGCCGGGCGCATTACGCTGACAGGGATTGCGCCGGGGAACTACAAGCTCTTTGCATGGGAAGCGTTGGAACAATATGCCTACTACGATCCAAAGGTCGTTGAAAGTTTCGCGCAACAGGGAACGCCTGTCCATGTGACGGAGACAACCACAGCAAACGTACAAGTCAGAATGATCCCGGCTCAGTGACCGAACGCGGGCTAAAGCCCGCGACTACATTCAGTCCGAAGGTTGATCCCCCGAACGTTTGATCCCCGAACGTTTGATCCACCCGAACGTTGATCCTCCCGAACGTTGATCCACCCGAACGTTGATCCTCCCGAATGTTGATCCTCCCGAATGTTGATGCCCTCAATGTAGTCGCGGGCTTTAGCCCGCGTTCACCTTCGTTTTCGCCTCATGTATAATCGGGCCCATCTTTGAAAGAGGTCATCCATGAAGAAGATTCTTGCAGGAATCGTGTTCCTGTGTCTCCTGGCGATGACGATCGGGGCCGCCTTTCCCTTGCAGCAGAAGTCGGAGGCCGTTCTCACCGACGGCTGGCTCAAGAGCGGAGGGAACCTTTTCAACCAGAACTACTCCCCTCTGACGCAGATCAATCGTCAGACCGTCGCCGGCTTGAAGGCTGTCTGGCGAGCGCGCCTGGACGGCTCGGGCATGAATGCCAAGTACTCCGGCGAGGCTCAGCCCGTCGTACGTGAAGGCGTCGTCTATATCGTCACGGGCGCGAACGATGTCTTCGCCATTAACGTGAAGACAGGCAAAACTCTCTGGAAATACCAGGCAAACCTTGACGAGACCATCACAACCGTCTGCTGCGGCTGGACGAGCCGGGGCCTGGCCCTCGGTGAAGGCAAGGTTTATGTGGGACAGTTGGACGGCCGCCTGGTCGCCCTTGATGAGAAATCGGGCAAACCATCGTGGTCCATTCAAGCGGAGCGCTGGCAGGACGGTTACCCGATCACGGCCGCGCCACTTTACTTTGATGGATTGATCATCGTCGGCTTCGCCGGTGGAGAGAACGGTACGCGGGGCAGGGTCAAGGCCTACGACGCAAAAGATGGACACCTCGTCTGGACCTTCTACACCATTCCTGGCCCCGGCGAGATTGGTCATGATACCTGGCCGCAGGACAACGACGCATGGAAGCACGGTGGCGCCACAGTATGGCAAACACCTGCAGTGGATGCGGAATTGGGCCTCATTTACTTCACCACGGGTAACCCGGGACCTGATTTCAACGGCCGGGTTCGGGCCGGAAATAATCTTTTCTCCGTCTCCATGCTGGCCCTGGAAGCCAAGACCGGAAAGTACCGATGGCATTTTCAGCAGGTTCACCATGATCTGTGGGATTACGATTCTCCCAATCCCGTCATCCTCTTCGACGTGAGGGTCAATGGCCGCGTCCGGAAAGCGGCCGCCGAGGCGAGCAAGACGGGCTGGGTGTATATCCTGGATCGCATCACTGGTAAGCCGCTGCTCGGGATCGATGAGAAGCCGGTTCCCCAGGAGCCGCGGCAGCTCACATCAGCGACACAGCCTTTTCCACGGGGAGACGCCTTCGTCCCCCATCATGTGGACATCGCGCCCGAGGACTTTCCGCTTGTGAACCAGGGACGTATCTTTACTCCGTTCTGGACGGAAGGAGTCATTGCCAAGCCGGCCCCGCGGGGAGGCGCGAACTGGCCGCCCAGCTCCTACGATCCGGCCACGAATTACTTCTATGTGTGTGGTACCGACAGCATAAACCTGTTCAAGGCGGGCGAGCTCGATCAAGCGCCGCCGCGGGAGGGCCAGCGCTACCTGGGAGGCGTGTTCGGCGGCGCTCCCATTCCGGGCACAGGAATCTTCGCAGCGCTGGACATGAAGACCAATCGCCTGGTGTGGCAACAAAGGTGGAAGGAACCCTGTTACAGCGGCTCAGTGACGACTGCCGGCGGCCTCGTGTTCGTCGGGAGGAACGACGGGCGGCTGACAGCCCTGAACTCTTCGACCGGCAGGCGCCTGTGGGAGTTCCAGACCGGCGCCGGCGTAAATGCTCCAGTCAGCGTGTTTGAATACGAAGGAGAACAATACGTCGTGGCGTATTCGGCCGGGAACCTGTTTGCGGGATCGCCTCGCGGCGACAGCATATGGCTCTTCTCCCTGAAAGGAACGGTGGAACAGGCTGCTGCCGCGCAATGAGCTGTCCAAAATATCGCGCGAAGCGCATGCGAATTCCCGCCGCTCCGCGGCTGCGATCGATCGGATCCTTTCCTTGCTAGTGTCCCGAGTCAGAAGTTCGCTTATATATTCGGGACCATTTCCACTGTAGCGGCGGTCATAGACCAGATCCGTCCAAGATAAATTCACAGTTGCCGAAGGCATCCGAATACAGCCGCGT
>Ga0137394_10000268_pt1 | contig 36005 bp, 32 predicted proteins | sample czobulk116metaG_FD_108278 | JGI IMG/M metagenome (GOLD analysis project Ga0137394, IMG submission 108278) | Vadose zone soil microbial communities from Angelo Coast Range Reserve, California, USA - czobulk1.16 metaG | ecosystem: Environmental > Terrestrial > Soil > Vadose zone | place: USA... | reverse complement strand
TAAAGGCACGGCCCGCCTGCGAGTGGTACATGCCGGTGAAGTGCACCAGCGAGTTTTCCCACAGCGTGCGAACTACCGCAGCTTTTGGCGCCCACCTCTCATACTGCGGGAAGAGGGTTTTGGAGATCAGGAGATCCGAATTGACCTTCTGGATGTTCAGGTCTTTTGCCGTCCACTTGGTTTCCTTGAAATCGAAGGTCTCGTTTTGACTCATCGCACCGCAATTTTGGATAAAAATCACGTTGCGCGCGGTGCCCCGAGGCGTGATCTTCTTAGACTGTGCCTGCACGTTGCGCGGCCATACCGCCGAGTCCGCGATAACGGCGCCGACACTGATGCCGAATAATTTCAGCAATTCGCGGCGGCTCATCTCTTCTAGTCTCTTTACCATGGTTTTTTCCCCTCACTTCAAATTTGAAGAAACTCGATCACTTCATTAATTAATGGTTGACTAAGAACTCCGTCGTGTTCAGGAGCGCCCATTGAATGTCCTCAAAGCCGATTGTCCTGTCTTTTGCGATCACACGCTTTGCCACGTCCACTTCGTCGGTTCTGGGGTGGCGTGACAGCGTCGCCAAAAACAGTTCCTCAATCACTTGATCGTCCGATTTCCCGGCCTGCAATAATTTGGCGACGTGCGTCGTCCCTTCCGCCTTTATGCGTTTTTGGACGAGCGGCGACGTCATCATCATCATCGCCTGCACCGGAGTGGCGACGTTCTTGTCGATCGGTGGCGTTGTACGCTCAGCCTGGTAATAGGCCTGCATAAACGCGTAGATCTGCAGATTCTCAGAGCCGGGTGTCTCGAGGCCCTTGACGGCTACCGGGTCGAATAACTGGCTGACGTAGTTGAAGGGCACTTCCAGCTTCTCCGCGCGATTACCGACCGTGCCTCGAACCTCCTTAATCTCGTACGGGACGTCCGTTGCCTGGGCCACCATATCCACGGCCTCGACCGGCGACAAAACACGGACGAACCGGCGCGAGAAGTAGGGAATGTAGGCAAGCTTCCACTCGCCGTGGAAGCTGGTGGAAAGCTGGTACGCGTTGGATTTCATGATGGTCTTGATCACGTGCTGGATGCTGTAGTTGTTCGCACGGAAGTCTTCGGCCAGCGCCTGCAACAACTCGGGATTGGCCGGCTGTAGTGTCCACGGCTTCGGCGGCGGATTTTTCGGGTCCAGCCGGTTCAGATCAAAACCGTCGGTCGGTTCGACCAAACCAACGACCAGCAACTTGGCCCAAATGTTGTTGACTGCCGCGCGCGCGAACTGAATGTGACTTGGCAAAATGCGGCCTAAAGCCTTACGCGGATCCTCGCCGGGTTTCGGTTTCTCCCCGGTCAAGATGAATGCCGGTTCGTAGGTTTTGCCATCGCGTGGGAAGCGACCCTCTGCCGGAGTGTAGTACGGCCAGTCGTCTCCAGTATTGTATCCGGAAGCGAGGTCGTCCACCTGGGCTTGCTCGCCATAGAAGTTGCGGCCGCTGCCGTCGCTGCTTCCGATGCTCCGCATCTTTCCAAAGAACGCCGCCTGCTGCCAGAAGTCGGTCCTCTTCCTGCTGCCGAGGAACATATTGAAGCTGTCGGTGTGGCCCGCGCCGTTATGACAAGAGAAGCACTCGATGCTCACGCCCAGGAAAACGCGCCCGATCTCGGTCGTCATCCCGTCAATCCAGTCCAGACGGTTCAGACCCCTGTAATTGTTGCGATCGGTAAACGCCCCATCGCGGGCCGCAGTTTGGCCGACTGGATCAAAAATGGTCATGGCTGTCGGCAGACCCCTCGAGTTTTTGGTGGTGGGCGTCATCATGTCCGCGAAGACATCGTTGTACGGCCGATCCACTTTGAGCCATGCTTTGGTCCAATAATGGAAAGACGCGGCTCGTGTCCTGAAGAGTTCTCCGTAGTAGTAGGCCCACTGGTCGGCGAATTCCTCGGTGCCGATCAGAGAGTCGATGAGCTTATCGCGCTTATTCAGATCGGTGTCGGCAACAAATGAACGGATCTTCTCGGGGGTCGGCAAAAAGCCGATGGCATCCACATACGCCCTTCGCAAAAACTCCTCGTCACCCGCGAGCGGTGCATGCGGAATCTTGTCGCGCTCAATGCGTCCGAAGATATGTTCATCGATGAAATTCTTGTGGGGTATCGGCGCCGACGATGCGGCGGCATCCGGCAGCGCTGGAGCCACAGCTGCAGTGAGCTTGCTGGCTTCGGCGGCCTTGTCTTTCGCATTCAACAATTCACTGTGTGCCGCTTCGATGCGATCCTGATCCTGCTGCAGGACTGGTTGCGGCGGGGCCTTCTGAGGTAGCTGTGCCGTGACGACCAGCGTCAGACACAACACGATCGTGGCCGTTAGAACCAACTTCGCGAGTTTCATCAGTTCCTCCGAATCTTTAACGTTATTTGTCGGCAAAATGGACGGATTGCGACGTTTTAAATAATAGACCGGTGGAGCCTTTATGGACCCTTTATAGTCCCCCCGGTATTCCCTGTCAACAATTACCGAAGTGCCCTAATTTGGTCACGGTCTGATGAGGAAACCCTTGCCGGTATCCTCCCGGTGCGCCAAATGACAGTTGCCGCAGTTTTTCTGAACAGCGGCATACAGGGTCAGGGCTGCCTTGGTGTCGTTGGCTTTTGCGGCGGCACCAACCGCCGCGAGGCCAGTTCGCGCGTTCTTCGCGAAATTCATCGCGTCTTTGGTTTCCAGCGGCGTCCAGAAGGCTTCGGTTTCGGCGAACAATCCTTCCAGTTTGGCGGCGTCCTGAGCGGCCGCGGCAGCGCTATTCTCATCCAGATTCTTCTTCAGGTTCGCCCATGTTGCTCCGACGTCCTTCATGATCTCGTTATATGGTCTGTGTTGCTGCGCCAATGCCGTGGCTCCCGCGACAACTGCCAATATAACAATGATGGTCAAAACCAATTGTCGATTCATCTTTTTTACCTCCTACGGTACAACCGTGATGGTTCCAAGCATTCCGTACTGGCCGTGAGTCTCGCAAAAGTATTGGTACTTTCCCGCCACTGTGAACGTGTGAGTCGAGGATTCCCCGTTGCGAAGAAACCCTGACCTCCATTTTTCGGCGCCCGCGGGCAAGACGGCCGGGGTTTGTGGCGACTCCCACTCGGCATCATCGGTAGAAGTGTGACGGGGACCGTCGTCTCCTGAAACATTGACCCACTTGACAGTCGTCCCGACCTTGACCGTCAGGTTTGCGGGTTCAAATCGGAAGGTGGCTCCTGCCGACCCCGGCACCTCTTGCATCTGCACGACGACTTCGTTGGCTGATTTTGCACGGGAGTCGCCAGAGGCGACAGCACCGGGAGCAGCGACAGCACCGGGAGCAGCGGCAGCACCGGGAGCAGCGGGGACAGCGGGAGCGGAGGTGATGGCCGGAGCAGCCTTCTTCGCGAGCAGATCTTTGAGGTCCATGCTCAGCATGGTTTCGGTTTTGCCGGTGACGGTAACGTCGCGCGTCACCTCTCCGAGATACTCATGCCAGACCTTGACGCGATAGTTTCCCGGAGCGAGATCCGTAATTGAAAATTTCCCATTCTCATCGGTCACGGCGTAGTACGGATTGTCCACAACAATCACGTTACCTTGCATCCAGCCGTGGACCGCACACTCGACATAGATCGTGCCTGCCTTCTCGAGCTTGCGCTTGTTCACCTGACCTTGAACCGGCTGCGCAATGTTGAAGAGGCTGTTGTCGCCCTGAAAAAATTGAATGTTGTGAAGTATAGGATCACTGTTCCGCAGCGCGATCTCGGTGTTCACGGCCATGATCTGAACATGCGGCGAGTACTCACATTTGTTCTGATCGATTTCTGCGTTCTGCGCAGCAGCAGGCATCGCCCTGCCCCGTTTCACCCCTTCTACGATCACGACTGCATTCTTCAGACCGCCAGTTTTGTTGACGATCAGCTTCTGCGATTCCCGGTCGGCGCTACCGCATACCTGTGGGTCCTTACCAATTTTGCGGACAGGTAATTTTGGAATCGGATCCGAAAGGTTTATCGTTCCCCCGACGGAGCCGCCATCCGTGACTGCACTTACTTCATAGCCTCCGGCTGTCGTGACGGCAGGTGCAGGAGAAGCGTGTGGGAGTTCAGTCTTGGATTGGTCGGGTCCTCCGCGGCTGCAACTGACGATCATCGCCAGCATAATTCCAGCACCACACACTCGACAGCGAGTTTTCACGGTGGGCCCCCGGTCTACGGTTGAAAAGTGTCACAATTATAGCGAGCTTTGAAGAAAGGTCAAACTAACTTACTCAGGTCCAGAATTCGGCGTGACGGCTGCGAGCAGCAGTCGCGTTGGATGAAACGCGATCTTGGACTCCGCGAGCCCAGCCTGCGGCAACGCAGGTTGACATGATCCTTAACGAGGGGAAATCTACTACGCATTCGCAGTGAGTGTCGCTTGGCCCGGCGAGATTCTTTGCGACCGCGAAACTTTTTCTGCGTCGCAAAGAAAATGGTGTCCAAGGCGGAAACGATTTTCGCGGTCGCGAAGAGACTTTTCTCAATCGTGGAGAAGATTTGGTCCGCGATGGAGAAGATTTTGTGGTGTCCTCCGCGAATATGGAATACGGGATTCGAAAGCTCCTCCGATGCCAGCGAATCAACGTATCGGGTTTCACGATGGTGAGAGCGTCGCGCCATTCGAACAATCTCGAGAGTTGGGCCAGGGTAAAGCGAACAGAATCCGTCGCCCGCCTCGGCTTCTTTTTTGGCTCGACGTACAATGACAGTTGTTTGCGCAGAAATAGATTCTCGGCCGCCAGCGCCGGCCCGTCGCGGAGATTCAAGCGAAAAAAGAGAAGCAGGTCGAAAAATACCCCACCGATTGTCCGTATAAACCTTAAGAGAACTCTGAGCATATCCGGTAGGATCGCACGATCAGCGAATTACTGTTGAGAGGCCATTATGCGGCCGACCCGGAATTATTGCGGAGCACAGCCGATGGCGCGGGCGGGATTTCACTCGTGGTCTTGTCGGGTGCTCCACGGCTGCCACTGACGATCATCGCCAGCATAATCCCAGCACCAAACACTTTATTGGACCTCCAGAATACGAAGTGCGCTTCCATCCGGCGTGACGGCTGCGAGCAGCAGTTCCGTTGGATGAAACGCGATTCCCGAAGTTGGACGCGTCTTGATGTTTTCGTGAAGTGCAGCAATCAACGTCGCGTTTTCGACGTCCCAGATCTTCAAGCCCTGAGCATCGCGAGAAGCCAGGAGCGTTCCGTCACCTGAAAATGCAAGAGCGTGCACGTCAGGGGCATGCCTGGTCAGTTCGCGAGCAGGTCCTTCAAAACCTTCGTGAGTGGCACGAAATACCAGAATACTTTGGCCGGTACCTGCGGCAAGCAACTTTTCCGTTGGTGACCATGCCAGGGATCGTACCGGCTCTTCCATTCGGACAGAATCCAGCAGATCCGCCGACAGAAGATTCGCGAGAACCAGGAGAGCCCCGTTCTCAGCTACCATCCCAAGGAGGAATGTGGTCTGGGAAGAACAGGAAGCCGCAGTAAATCCGGTGTACTTATTCACCGCGTCTTCCATCTCTGCGGTCCAACCTGTCAGAAGGCAGCAGCCATCCAGCGCGCGAACGCGGTCCGAGGAGCACGTCATCGCGAATGCTTCTTCGTCGGTCCATTCGACGGAGTGTACAGGTTCTTGGTGACCGCTGACGGTAAACGGCGCTCTCCTTCCACTCTTCAGTTCCCAAAGACCCACTGATCCATCAAGTGAACCGGTCATGATGAACTCCGCCTTGCGGTCCCAGCCAACTGCAGTAACTTCCCCGGAGTGAGGTCCCAGCGTCTGGATAACTTGCCTGGTGTCTAGATCAAAAATCGATATCGACCCGGCTTCGGCGGGAATGGCGAGAAAACGTCCATCAGGTGACCAGCGCGGTTTTGTTATATGGCCGCTATGCAGGTCGATTTGATGAAGCTGAGTTATGGCTGACATGGCTGGCCTGCTGTAGCGGCGCTCTGTGAGCGTCGGCGGTCATAGACCGCCGCTACAGTGTCTATAGGGGTTCAACTTCGGCGTCAAGGACAAATTTGACCAAAGAACTGCGACCTCGCGCGCCCACCTCCAAGTGACATAACAGATTCCAGCCGCCGCCTCACGCCGGACTACTCTAAAAGGCAACGCCGGTGTTAGACTCAGCCGTCAAAAACAAGAACCAGCGATCGATTTTCTTTAAAAGGAGCCTCATATGCGCATGCTTTGGGGAGTAATTGTCGGAATGGTCGTGATGGCGATATCCGGCTGCGCGCAGAGAACTGTCATCAGCGAAGCCGCCAATGCGATGGGAGCCACGAATCTGAATTCGATCCAGTATGCGGGCAGCGGATCCGTGTTCGGCTTCGGACAGGCGTTCGTTCCGGGGGAGCGCTGGCCCCGTTTCGTGCAAAGAACTTACAAAGTAGAGGTCAATTATCAAACGCCGGCGATGCGGCTTGAAGCTGTCCGGGCGCAAGGCGAGAACCCGCCTCGCGGCGGTGCGGCACAGCCTGTTGCGGGTGAACAGCGAACGGTTCAGGTCGTGAGCGGCAAGTATGCCTGGGCCGAAGGCGGCGCCCAACCGGTTGCGAATCCTGGAGCCGCCAGCGAACGCCTGCGCCGGCTGTGGCTGACGCCGCATGGCGTGATCAAAGCCGCCATCGCCAACGGGGCGACAGTCGAGGGGAAAGTCGCGACTTTCAAAGTTGAAGACCGAGACGTCACCTTGACCTTCAACGATCAGAACCTCGTTGAGCGCGTGCGTTACCTGGACACCAATGAAGTGGTCGGCGACTCGCCGGTGGAGATCACGTACTCCGATTATGCAGATTATGGTGGGGTCAAGTTCCCGACGCACATCGTGGAGACACAGGATGGCTTCCCAACTTTGGATGTGACAATCCAGGAAGTCAGGCCCAACGCGGCCGTCTCACTGGAGGTGCCCGCAAACGTCCCGCAGGCGCCGGTCCCGCCGTCGACGCCCAACGTGAACGTGACTAAGCTTTCCGATGGGGTGTTGTATTTGAACGCCAGCGGCGTCAGTAGTTGGGCTGTGGAGTTCAGAGACTACGTCGTGATTGTGGAAGGCCCTAACGGGGAAGCGCGATCGCTGGCCGTAAACGAGGCAGTCAACAAGGCGATACCGAACAAGCAGATCAAATACGTTGTAAACACTCATGCGCATTACGACCATGCGGGCGGGCTTCGCACGTATGTGGCACAGGGCGCTACGGTCATCACTCATGAAGGGAACAAGGCTTTCTTCGAGCAGGTCTGGGCCCGCCCCCGGACAGTAGCTCCCGATCTCCTGGCAAAATCTCCGAAGGCGGCGACCTTCGAAACAGTGAGCGACAAGAAGGTTATTACCGACGGCTCGCGGCGCCTGGAGTTGTACTATCTCCAGAATAGCGGGCATAACGTCGCCACCCTCATCGCCTATCTTCCGGTAGAAAAACTCTTGTACTACGGCGACGGGTATAACCCGCCGGCAGGCGATGATCCCAGAGATCCCGCGCGCACGCCCGAATACGGGATCGACTTGTACAGGAATATCACGCAGCTGAATCTCAATATTGAAAGGGTTGCCCCCGCGCACAGTTCCCGCGCGGTGCCGTACGACAACCTGAAGAAGGCGATCGGAATACTCTCACCGCCCTCCTCATAGAATTCAGCGGCAGACGTTCGAAAGCTGGCGCCCTCTTTTATGGACGCGAAATTTCATCCGGCGGTAGTTGCCATAAAACTTGGCGATGTCGACCGGCTCCGTACGCTACTACGAGAGGATCCGACGCTGGCAACTGCGCGGTCCTCGACGAGCCATCCGACTTTGCTGCAGTGTGTCGTGCTTCAGGGCAGACATGCGCCGAATAACATGGAGATGGTGCAACTCCTCGTTGAGGCCGGCGCAGAGCTGGATGGGCCATTCGCTGCCTGTGGAAGTTGCGACAATGTCGAAGCCGCTGAGTTGCTGCTTGACCACGGCGCCGCCATCAACGGCTCAGGTGGTTGGTCGCCCTTAGAGGAGGCCCTCTACTGGAATAGCCGTCACATGATAGACCTGCTGCTCCGCCGCGGTGCATCCATTCCCAACCTCCGTATCGCTGCCGGCCTCGGGCGCGTGGATTTGATAGAGAGTTTTTTCGACAACGACGGAAGTCTGAAGCCGGAAGCCGGCACGATCAACTGGCCCTGGGGAGACCTGGAAGTCATCAGCCGCTCGAACTTCGACGACGGCGGCAAGCAACAACTGGCAGCGAAATTCGCCTCGTGGACGAATGATCGCCAGAGCATTCTCAATAATGCCTTCGTCTATGCCGGCATGCACGGCCACACTCAAGCCGCAAAACTACTCCTGGAAAAGGGAGCGCAAATCAACACCACGCCGGGAGGCTTTGATTATTCCGGCACGGCCTTGCACTATGCGGCGCTCAACGGGCATCAACCGATGGTCGAGTTCCTCATTCGCGAAGGCGCGGACGTGAACATCAGGGACAGCAAAGTTGGAGGGACAGCCGCCGGGTGGGCCGAGTATGGTGGACATCATGCAATCAAGCATTACCTCGAGCAGCAATCGTCATGACATTCGGAATTTTTCGCAGCCTGTTACGGTGACGATTCAGTCCATTCATTTCAGCGTGCAAAAGTTCTCGCCCAATCCAGGTCCCTTCGCGTTTGGAGCTGTGTCCTTGGTCCTCGATAACCGCAAGCTGAAACTGTTCTTGTCTTCCTCGAATACCGTAGGCCAGGCCTCCAGCGGGCCGTTTGTAAAAGTGAAACGGCCGTTGGATGGCTCGTACGTGTACCGCCCCGATTTTCCATTCGACTCCATTTTGTAGGCGCCTTTGCCGTCCAGTTCCAGTATTCCCAGGACGCTGGGATCGTAAGTGATCGTCAGAATCGGTCCAACGGGCCCTTGAATCGGAGAGACGTTAAAACGTGAGGTGAGGCAAACATATTTGCCCATCGGCGGTTGAACCTGAACCGGCTTCTGTCCGAGAACTGGAACAGCAAGCAGGGTGAGAGCAACAGCGATGCGGGCGAACCCTTCGTTCCATTGTTGGATATTGAGAAGCTTCATGCTTTTAGTCTCTCACGGAGACGGCCGGAACCAAGGGCGATGGTTTGCGGCGGTGTGTTGCCTGTTCGTAAGCGTACCCGAACTTGAGTAACGTTCCTTCGGCGAACGGCCTTGCCATGAACTCGAATCCGACGGGGAGCCCGTCGCTGGTGAATCCTGCGGGCACTGTCATCGCTGGGAATCCAAGGATGGGGCTCAAGCGCCGGTTGTTGCCGATGCCGGCGGTATCGAGCAACGAGTTCGTCATCGCGTCGGATGGAATCTCCACCGGCTGGTGGTCAAAGGTGGCATACACCAGCGCGTCCAGCTTGTTATCTGCCATGATGCCGAGCACCACCTGGCGCGTCTCCTCGGCGCTGAGCATGACCTGCAGGTAGCCGGCGTCTTCGGTGGACCTGCCGATGCTATTCATCAACACTCTGACGCGCGACGGCACGACTTTCCCGGATAGCAGGATATCGCGCAATGTCTTGACGGGGGCGTTGGGGTGCTGCGCGAGGTACTTGTTCATTGCAGGTTCGGTCTCGAATATATTGCCGTCGTAGGGTTTGTTCACGCGCTCGATGAGGTCGGGGATCATCACGGGATCGACGATCTCAGCGCCGAGCGTTTTCAGATCGGCAATGGCCCTATCGATGACGGTCCTTACCTTCCGGTAATCGGCCGAAGCAACATCGGTCTTCGGATCCATCGGCTGCCGAATGACGCCGATGCGCGCTCCCTTGAGCCCGTCTCCCGCGAGGAACGATGTGTACGAACTGGGAATGTGTCCGACCGCGTATGCCGTTATCGGGTCTTCGGAATCGTAGCCGGCAATAACATCAAGGACGATCGCTGCATCTCTCACCGTGCGTGTGACGGGGCCCAGGGTGTCGGTGGTTGGCCTTGCCGGCAACATTCCGTGCCGGCTCACAAGCGGCACCGTGGGTCTCAGCCCCACCAGACTGCCGACGGCGGCAGGACCGCGTGTCGATCCTCCGGTGTCCTCTGCGATACCGATTGTGGAGAAGTTGGCCGAGACGCCCGAACCGGTTCCACCGGAGGAACCGCTCGCGTGACGCCTGGGGTCGTAGGCGTTCCGGATCGCTCCCGAAACAGAGCTGAGATAGCCGGCCGCGTATTCCCCCATGGTCGACTTCCCGATAATGACGGCGCCGGCTTTTCTCAACCTGGTCACAATGGTGGCATCCCGCTCTGGAACAAAATCCTTGAACACTGCGGATCCATAGGTCGTTGGCATATCCTTCGTCTCGACCTGATCCTTGACGAGCACGGGAATGCAGTGGAGCGCACCTACCGGCCCAGATGCACGATACGCGGTGTCCAGCCGATCGGCTTCGTCGAGCGCATGCAGGTTGATCGTTTGTACTGCGTTCAGACGAGGGCCGGCCTTGTCGAACGCTTCGATGCGTTTCAGATACTGCTCGACCACGGCTCGACACGTCGTTTGCTTTGCGCGAAGCGCAGCGTGGATATCGTCGATTGTAGCCTCCAGAATCTGGAAGGCCGCCGCTGGCGAAGACGCTGTCTGTCCCAAAGCCGCAAAGTTGTTTAGAGCGCCTATCAGGAACCCCAGTGCTGCGACCCTTGCGATCTTCATCGGTGCGTCATACATAGGAGAAACTCCTCATTGGCTGAAAATATAGTCCGAAGGGATCTCGCCGTCACTCGAATATGTTCGTTCCAGCGATCCTCGTCTTCGAAAAGCAAGTCTACGGATCTCGAGAGTGGTAAAGTGAGCGCCCCCATAGGAGATTCCCAATGAAACGCACAATGGTAGTGGCGCTCTGTATCGTTTTCGTCTGCGGCGGATCGGTTGGAGCTTCCGAGCCTGCCGCCGTCATCAATGTGATGACGCGCAATCAGTATCTGGGAGCCGACCTCACGCCCGTGATTCTGGCGCAGACCCCTCAGCAGTTCGTCGCGGCCGCGACGGCGGCGCTCAAGCAAATTGCGGCCAACGACTTTCCGCGCCGCGCCAGGGCACTCGCGTTGGAAGTGTTCTTCACGCGGCCGGACGTCATAGGGCTGCAGGAGGTGTTCGACTTTACTCTGAACGGCCGAAACGCCGGTCCTCCCTTCGTCAATCATCTCCAGGCGACGCTTGATGCGTTGTCGGCTCTCGGCCTGCATTATGTGGCGGCGGGAACGGTTGAGCACCTCGACGTCACGCTGCCGCTGGACGTGAACGGCGATGGGACTACCGAGATTGTCAGGATCCTCGATCGGGACGTGATTCTTGTTAAGGCGGGTGTCCCGTACGCCAATCTCCGAGGGAGTTTCCTCACCGGCGGTCTGTGCGGCGTTCCAATCGCGAACCCGGCGCCGCTGCCTCCTTTTCCGGCGAGTCTGCAGTCGAAACCATCCCAGGACGGCTGCACCTATACCATTATCGGTGTGGTCAACACGCCGGTTGGGCCGATCACCGTAGAACGCGGCTTCCTGGGCGTGGATGTGAGCGTGGGGGGCACGTCCTACCGAATCGTGAACACTCACCTCGAGGTGATACAGCCCGATCCCACCAACCCAAACAGCGCGATCATTCAATTTCTGCAATCGATCGAGCTGGCGGGCACGCTGCAGGCAACGACACCCGCCGGCCGGAGGCTCATCGCTTTGGGCGACTACAATTCGTCGCCGCTGAACAAGCCGATCGGCTCGATCGTGCCGCCGTATCAGGTGATGGCAGGCTCAGGCTTTGCGGACGCATGGAATACCAACGCGCTCGCATTTCTCGACCGCGACGGTTTCACCTGCTGCGAGCAGGCCGACCTTGCAAACAAGCGGTCACTCCTCAGCGAGCGAATCGATCTTCTCTTCGTGCGGGCAGCGGAGCCGTTCCTGCCCGCCGCCATAGTGACCGGCCGCATTCCGCTCTCCCTCTTCAAGCCGCCCAACTGGGCGTCTGACCATGGCGGTGTCTTCGGCAAGTTGATCTTCCCGCACTGACACAACCTGGCACATCCGAGCACGGCCGGAAGAGGCTCATTTTCCGAAATTTAGTTCTATTAAATCCTGAAATAACAGATCTATCATATGAGTCATTCGGAGGAATCCCCTGATGAGAAACCGCTGGCTTCCCTGGCTTGCTGGTTGTGTGGCCATGCTATGCGCTTCTGCAGGCTTGCAGGGTGCCGGTCCATTACAGCAAGCATCGGGCAGTGTGTCCGCGCCGGGTGCCGCTATCCAGCAATACTGCATCGGTTGCCACAACGACAAAGCGAAGATTGCCGGACTCGCGCTGGATACGATGAACCTGGCCCAGGCGGCCGAACACGCGGACGTCTGGGAAAAGGTCGTGCGGAAACTCCGCGGCCGCATGATGCCTCCCCCCGGCCGGCCGCGTCCGGACGAAGCCGGGTACGATTCCCTTGTGTCGTACCTGGAGACGTCGCTCGATCGCGCAGCCGCGGCTAAGCCCAATCCCGGACGCACGGATACGTTCCGCCGGCTTACTCGAACCGAATACCAGAACGCGATCCGCGATCTTCTGGCAATCGACGTCGATGTCAGTTCGCTTCTCCCGAAGGACGATTCGAGCTTTGGTTTCGACAATGTCACGGTTGGCGGGCTCTCACCGACGCTGCTCGAGCGATACCTGTCGGCGGCGCAGAAGATCAGCCGCCTCGCAATCGGGACTCCGGTGCGTGCACCGGGCAGCGACATCGTGGTTCTTCCGGTCGATCTGACCCAGGAGGAGCACTTTGACGATTTGCCGTTCGGGACCCGTGGCGGAACCCTCGTTCACCACACGTTTCCGGTCGACGCCATATATGAGATCCGTGTTCGACTGTCACGAGACCGGAACGAGAATGTCGAAGGACTCAGCGAACCCCACGACATGGAATTGACCTTGGACGACGCGCGACTGCAGTTGTTCACCGTCAAACCAAAGCGGTCGGCCCAGCAGGGGGCCTACTATTCGGATCAGGAAGCCGACGCCGCTCTGACTGTGCGCATTCCAGTGAAGGCGGGTCCGCACACGATTGGAGCCACCTTCCTCAAGAGGACCTCGGCGCTCCTGGAAACCGAACGTCAGCCATACCAGGCGCACTTCAATATGGATCGGCATCCGCGGAGCCAGCCCGCAGTCTATTCGGTCTCCGTCGCTGGTCCGTTTGACGCCACCGGCGCAGGCGACACGCCCAGCCGCCGCCGTATCTTCGTGTGCCGGCCCACTAAAGCTGCCGAGGAAGCGGCTTGCGGCAAGAAGATCATCTCGGCATTGGCACGCCGCGCTTATCGGCGGCCGGTTACCGATGCGGACCTTCAGATGCCGCTCGCTTTCTATAAGGATGCCCGGACCGAGGCCGGCTTCGAGGCGGGCATCGAAATGGCTTTGCGAGCTCTACTCACCAGTACCGAGTTCCTGTTCCGCGTCGAACGGGATCCCGAGAATCTGGCACCGAATACCGTGTATCGCGTCAGCGACGTGGAACTGGCCTCTCGCCTGTCGTTCTTCCTGTGGAGCAGCCTCCCTGATGACGAGCTGCTCGATGTGGCCATCCGCGGGAAACTCCACGAGCCCGCCGTGCTCGAACAACAGGTGCGGCGCATGCTGGCGGACACGCGTTCGGAAGCGCTGGTCAACAATTTTGCAGAACAGTGGTTGTATCTGCGCAATCTGGCGGCTTCGAATCCCGACCCGCGGCTGTTCGCGGACTTTGACGATAACCTCAGGCAATCGTTCCGGCGCGAAACCGAGCTGTTCTTCGAAAGCGTCGTCAAAGAGGACCGCAGCATCCTCGATCTGCTGAAAGCAAACTACACGTTCCTCAACGAACGGCTGGCCAAGCATTACGGAATTCCGAATGTTTACGGCAGCCAGTTCAGGCGTGTGACGCTGGGTGACGACAGCGCTCGTGGCGGGCTTCTCGGTCAGGGAAGCATTCTGACCGTGTCCTCGTATGCGACGCGAACTTCGCCCGTGCTTCGCGGCAAGTGGGTTCTGGAAAACATCCTCGGGACTCCGCCGCCACCGCCGCCGCCGAATGTCCCGCCCTTGAAAGACAATGCGGTGGGTAAGGTTCTCTCGATGAGAGAACGTATGGAACAGCATCGTTCCAATCCCGCGTGTTCCGGCTGCCATTCACTTATGGATCCGATTGGCCTGTCGATCGAGAACTTCGACGCGATCGGCCGCTGGCGAACCCGTACTGAAGGGGGTTCGCCGGTCGATTCTTCCGGAGGCCTTCCCAGCGGCGTCACGTTTGAAGGCGTGTCCGGCCTCAAAAAAGCGCTGTTGAACCGTCCCGAATTGTTTGTCACGACGGTAACCGAAAAGTTGCTCACTTACGCTTTGGGTCGAGGAGTTGAATACTACGATGTTCCGGCGGTTCGCACAGTCACCCGCGACGCCCGGAACAACGACTATCGTTTCTCTTCGCTCGTTGTAGGCATCGTCAAAAGTACTCCCTTTCAGATGAGGAGGTCGCAATGATCGTCATGAAGAAGGCTCTGTCCCGCCGTACTTTCCTGCGGGGCCTGGGCGCCACGTTAGCGTTGCCCTTGCTGGATGCAATGGTTCCAGCCCTGTCCGCCATGGCTGCAACTCCAGCCAGTGCGGTGCGCCGGCTGGGCTTTGTCTACATTCCGATGGGCGCGAACATCGCGGAGTGGACACCCAGAGGTATAGGTAGGATCACCGAGCTTTCGCCCACGCTGGCATCACTCATGCCATTTCTGGATCAGGTCAACGTTCTTACAAACACCGAGCTCAGGAAAGCGTACGCTCCCGGCAACCACGCGACAGCCAATGCGGCGTTCCTGAGCGCTGCTTATGCAAAAAGAACTGAAGGCAGCGACTACGAGCTGGCCACCACGGTCGATCAAATAGCGGCCAAACAGTTGGGCAAGGAAACGGCGATTCCTTCACTCGAGCTCGGAACAGAGATCATCGCTCAGGTCGGTAACTGCGATAACGGCCTCGCGTGCGTCTACATGAACAACCTGTCCTGGTCGTCTCCCACCACGCCGCTTCCGACGGAAGCTGATCCGCGCGTGGTCTTTGAGCGGTTGTTCGGCGACGGAGGCAGCGCCGAAGAACGGCGCGCCGAACTGAAGAAGAATGGCAGCATTCTGGATTGGGTGACGGAAGACATGGCGCGCCTCCAGAGGAAACTCGGCGCGGGCGACCGTACCAGGGTCAACCAGTATCTCGACACGATCCGCGAGGTCGAGCGCCGCATCCAGAAGGCCGAGCAACAAAGCGCGGAGGCTCATCTGCCGGAGCTCGAGCGTCCCGTGAGTGTGCCTGCGTCGTGGGAAGAGCACATCAAGTTAATGTACGACTTGCAGGTGCTCGCATTCCAGGCCGACATCACCCGGGTCATTACGTTCCAGATGGCTCGCGAAGCCAGCACGAAGACCTATCCCCAGATCGGCGTGCCGGAAGCGCACCACCCGACGTCGCATCACTCGAACGATCCCGAGAAGCTCGCGAAACTCGCGAAGATCAACGCGTATCACGTATCGATGTTCGCGTATTACCTGGACAGGCTGAAGGCGACCTCCGATGGCGACGGCTCTCTGCTGGATCATTCCATGATCCTGCTCGGAAGCGGTATGGGCAATCCGGATGTGCATGATCACACCAACCTGCCGATGGTTGTGGCGGGAGGCGGAGCCGGAAAGCTCAAGGGCGGCCGTCATATCAAGTATGAAAGGCCGACCCCGCTGGCGAACCTTCATCTGACTCTGCTCGAAAAGGCAGGGATCCATCAGGAGAGCTTCGCCGACAGCGATGGAAGAGTCCAGGAACTGCTGCAACCTCTATCTATATAGGAGCAGTCGATGATGCGCGCGTTTGTGTTGATCATCTGTCTCGCCACTACGGCAGCCGCTCAGGTCCGGCTGGTGGACGCGGCGAAGAAGGCGGACAAGGCGGCGGTTCGCGCCCTGCTCCAGCAGCGTCTCGATGTAAATGCGGCTGAGCCCGATGGCACGACCGCCCTCCACTGGGCGGCGCGTTTGGATGATCTGGAAACCGCGGATGTCCTCATTCGCGGCGGCGCAAATGTGAAGGCGGCGAATCGCTACGGCGTCACGCCGCTTTCCCTGGCATGCATCAATGGAAACGCGGCCTTGATCGAGATGCTGTTGAAGGCCGGCGCTGACCCGAACAGCGCCTCCCCGGAAGGAGAAACGGCATTGATGACCGCGGCTCGCACCGGCAAACTGGACGCGGTGAAGGTGCTCCTGGCCCGCGGCGCCGATGTGAACGTCAAGGAAAGCTGGCGTGGACAGACGGCGCTGATGTGGGCAGCTGCCGAAGGCCATCCAGATGTCATCCGGGCGTTAATCGAGCGTGGCGCCGATATTCATGCACGCTCGAAGGGGGGATTCACGCCATTTCTCTTTGCTGCCCGCGAAGGACAGATCGGCGCGGCCCGGGCCCTGCTGGATGCGGGAGCGGGAATGAACGAATCCCTGCCGGTCAACACCCGACGAAGAGCCGGACTTGCGGACGGGACCGCGGAAATACCGGAAGTCGGCCTCAATGGATTCATGCTGGCCTCCGGAAATGCCCATTATGAACTTGCTGCAATGCTGCTCGAAGCGGGCGCCGACCCAAATTCGGCTCCACAGGGATGGACGGCATTGCACCAGGTGTCATGGGTGCGCAAGGCGGGCATTGGCGGCAGCAATAACCCGGCTCCTCCGGGATCCGGCAACATGGACAGTCTCACGTTCGTCAGAAAGCTCGTGGAGCACGGCGCGAAGCTGAACACTCGCGTCACGAAACGGCCGAATATGGGAGTGACCGGCCTGAACTCGATCGGCGCCACACCATTCTTACTGGCCGCGCGAACCGCGGATTTCGAGCTTATGCGCCTTCTGGCCGAGCTCGGAGCTGATCCGCTGCTGACCAATGATGACGGTTCGACGCCCTTGATGGTGGCTGCAGGCCTGGGTACTTCGTCGCCGGGCGAGGATCCCGGGACCGAACCCGAAATCCTGGAAGCCGTCAAGGTTGCCCTGGAATTCGGCAACGACATCAACGCCGTGGACAAGAACGGCGAGACGGCGATGCACGGCGCGGTTTATAAGCACGCCCCGTCCGCGGCGCAGTATCTGGCCGAACACGGCGCGAAGATCGAAGTCTGGAATCGGCAGGACAAAAAAGGATATACGCCGCTGAGAATCGCACAGGGCATACAGAGAGGGATGAACATCGTCGGTCATGCCCCCAGCGAAGCGGTAATCCGGAAGTTGATGGAGTCTGCGAACTGAAACAAGAAGTAACCACAAAAAGCACAAGAGGCACAAGAAAGGTCAATTCTTGTGCCTCTTGTGCTTTTTGTGGTTACTTCTTTCTTACTTCCCGCACGTGGAAGCCAAACTCTGCACGGCAGTGACGTTGATGCGGTCGCCCTTCGGGTCCCGAATGAGAAGGCCCTTCACCTCCACCTTGTGTCCCTTATAGGGATCCGGCGCCGGGTAAGCATTCATCAATCGAAAGTTCTGACTCCCCAACCCTGTCTTTCCCAGGTTTTTCAGTTCTTCGTCTTTGGAAGCTTGCGAATCCTTTGTTCGAACCGGTTCGCTCGCGTTGTTCACCATCCAGACATTTTCAGGGGCTTGCGTCAGACATCCGACAATCTGAACCAGAGCGAAATTCGGAACCGGACCCGGACCCTCCTGCCTCTCAACACGGATGCTCTTGAGGACATCGATCTCGAGCTCGTCGCTGCCTGCCGGAAAGGCGTTCGCCTGCAACATGTAAGCAACGATGTCGAGATAGGCATTGTCAGCGAGGGTCGAGGGCGCGTCCGCCGGCATGGATGTCTTCATCTGGTTGAACAGGCTGGTCAGGTCAGTGCCGGCCCAGGTCTGCATGAAAGCGTCTCCGGTGCGGGGGCCGGCGCGATGGCATGTGCTGCAATGGATTTCGAATTGAGCCTTGCCGCGCGTCGCCTGGGCATCGGAGTACACGCCGGACCAAACGGTCTGGACCTGCATTATCAAAACAATAACTGCAGGAGTCAAAAGCATGGGCGATATTATATGATTTATAACGTGCCTCCCGAAAACGATGATTTTCACATAGACCTGTCGCTCTCGGACCGCGAGAAGACCTGGGTTCGGCCCGTGGCGATTGGTGTCGCCGTCGCTGGAGTCATTTTCATCATTGCCACCATGACGACGAACGTGGCTGCGTACCTCCTGCCGATGAACGACGAGTACCTGCAGGTTCTCATACCCCTTGCGGCCGATGGAGGAGAAGCGCTTGCCCTCAAGAAGCTCGATCACGAGATCATGGACAAAACGATGGTCGTGCGTGGTGCGGTCGAGAACCGTACCGATTACCCGCTGTCCATGATTGTGGCTGTGGTGACCATGCAGGACACTACGGGCCGCTTTCCGCAGGTCGTTGAAGTTCCGGCACAACCTACGGAACTGCCGCCGCATGGGATGGCTGATTTCACGGCCATGGCGACCTTACAGGAAAAACCCGCCGGCTACTTCGTCAAGTTTCGGATCGCCGACGGACCTTTCGTTCCTCACAAAGACGACCGCGCCTCCACCTACGGCATAACCGTAAAATGAATGCGGCTCGCGCTGTAATTGTTTCAATGGTGCTCGTAGCCGCGGGCTTTACGCCCGCGCAAACGCCTGGCCTGCGTTTCGAAGTCACAACCAACTCGCGGCCCGCCTCCGGCCGGCTCATGATCATCATCGGAAGGACCGACAGCCTCGAGCCTCGGAACACCATCGGCGAAACCGGAATGACCGCGCCGCCCGTTCTCGGCCGCGACGTAAACAACTTCGGACCGGGCGTCGTTGCGGCGATCGACAAAAGCGCCGCCACTTTTCCCATCCCCAGTCTCGATGCGCTTCCGCCGGGCGATTATTATGTTCAGGCGCTCTTCGATTCAAACATCGACCTGAAGTCGGTGAATGCTCCCGGCAACCAGTACAGTGACGTGCAACGCATTCACCTCGACCCCGCCCGCGGAGGCACTGTGAAGTTGCAGCTCACGAGGACGGTTCCCCCCGAGCAATTGCCTCCCGACGACGCCTACGTCAAGTACGTCAGGATTCAATCGAATCTCCTGACCCGCTTTCACGGAAGACCGATCTATCTTCGGGCAGGTGTCATTCTGCCGCGCGACTATGCTGCTGACGCGAACAGGCATTATCCGCTGCGCGTTCATATTGCCGGCTACGGCACGCCATACACCGCCGTTCAACGGCTCATGTCGGCGAACACCGAGTTTCGAAGAATGTGGCTGGCCGACGACACTCCGAGGATGATCTTCCTTCACCTCGACGGCGACGGCCCTTACGGCGATTCATACCAGGTGAACTCCGACAATAGCGGGCCTTACGGCGATGCCGTCACAAAGGAACTCATTCCTTACGTCGAAAAAACTTTCCGAGCCATTGGCGCGCCTTACTCGCGGGTGCTCGATGGCGGATCCACCGGTGGATGGGTTTCTCTCGCGCTGAAAGTCTTCTATCCGGATTACTTCAATGCGGTATGGAGCGCTTGTCCCGACGGCGTGGACTTCCGCGGGTTCCAGCTCATCGACATCTACAAAGACAAGAACGCCTATGTTGATGAACGCGGCATCGAACGTCCCAGCAAGCGCGACGTCAACGGCCGCGTGGAGTTTACGATCCGTCACGAATGCCAGATGGAAAACGCCATCGGCCTCGGCGACAGTTGGACCATGTCCGGTGAACAGTGGGGCTCGTGGAACGCCACGTATGGACCGAGAGGCGCGGATGGCCGTCCTGTGCCGCTCTGGGATCCAAAAACCGGGGAGATCAAGCGTTCGGTTGTCGAGCACTGGAAGAAGTACGACCTTCGCCTGATCCTTGAACAAAACTGGAAAACACTGGGGCCCAGGCTGCGCGGGAAAATCCACATCGGAATCGGAGATGCGGACAGCTACTACCTGAACAATGCCGTTCATCTGCTCGATGACTTCCTCAAGGAAGCCAATCCGCCCGCCGAAGCCCGGATTGTCTACGGACCGGGCCAGGGTCACTGCTGGGAAGGCATTACGGAAGCGCAGAGGATGCGGGAAATGTTCGCAACAATCGAGCAATCGAAGCCGAGCGCATCGGCATCCTTATGGGAAGAACAAAAGAGCGGCACCGAGGCCCGGTTGCGTGGCGTCAGCGCTGTGAATCCGGATGTCGTCTGGGCTAGCGGGACCGGCGGCACTTTTGTCAGGACCATTGATGGCGGAGCCAACTGGCGGTCTCGTGTGGTTCCGGGCGCGGCGGATCTGGATTTTCGCGACGTTCATGGAGTCGATGCGAACACGGCATATCTGCTGAGCGCCGGCGAGGGCGAAAAGTCGAGGATTTACAAGACGGCAGACGGCGGCCAGACATGGACGCTTCAATTCATGAATCGCAATCCAAAAGCCTTTTTCGATGGCTTCGCGTTCTGGGATGCCGACAACGGAATCGCCTTCAGCGATCCGGTCGATGGGCGTTTCCTGGTGATCCGTACCACCGATGGCGGCGCAACCTGGAAAGAAACGCCGCGCGAGAACCTGCCTCCGGCAACACCGGGAGAAGCGGCGTTCGCGGCAAGCGGCTCCAGCATCGTCGTTCAGGGCCGAAGCAACGTATGGATCGGCACGGGCGGCTCGGTTGCACGCGTGTTTCGGTCGACCGATGCAGGCACGACATGGTCCGTCGCGAACACACCGATCGTAAGCGGCGGTCCATCCACCGGCATCTTTTCACTGCACTTTACCAGTCCGGTGTTTGGCTATGCTGTGGGCGGAGACTATCAGAAGGAGAGCGAGTCCAGTATCAACTTCGCTCGAACGACGGACGGCGGCCGCACCTGGACGGCTGGACCAAAGCTCCGCGGGTACCGGTCGGCCGTTGACTCGGCCGGCGGAGAGGATTCGTCTGTCCTCGTGGCAGCCGGACCCTCCGGAACAGATTATCTTCGATTAAACGCCGCTTCGTGGGCCAGCATCGGTGCGGCGGGTTTTGACGCCCTGGGTTTTCTTCCGGGGCTTGCGACCGGCTGGGCCGTCGGCCAGGGTGGACGCATTGCAAGGTGGTACGAGCGGCGATAGGAGGAGAGTCTGAAACCTCCTCCTGCCGGGCCGAGGAATGAATGAAAAGAATCTGCGTCTTCTGCGGATCCAGCGCCGGTCTCAATACTGTTTATCTCGATACGGCACGCGCCATGGGAAAGGCACTGGTGCGAAGAGGCATCGGTCTGGTCTATGGTGGAGGAAGGATTGGACTGATGGGCGCCATCGCCGATACTGTCATGGAGGGCGGCGGCGAAGTCATCGGATGTATTCCGCAACCGATGGTGGCTCGCGAAGTCGCGCATCAGGGGGTTACCGAGCTTCGAGTGGTTCATTCCATGCACGAGCGAAAGGCAACCATGGCTGAGCTCTCGGACGCCTTCGTTGCGATGCCGGGCGGGTTTGGTACGATCGAAGAATTTTGCGAGATAGTCACGTGGGCGCAGCTCGGCTTGCATCGAAAACCCTGTGGTGTTTTGAACGTCGAACGTTACTACGATCCGCTCCTTGCGCTGTTCGATCGTGGCGTAGCCGATGGTTTCATTTATCCCATAAACCGCCGGCTGGTGCTCCAGGAGACGGATCCGGAACGATTGCTGGACCTGCTGGCCGGCTACAGTCCTCCTCGAGTTGAAAAATGGATTGTGCGCGATGAGTCGTAAAGCGCTTCTTACCCTGACGGTTCTGCCGGATCGCTATGCGATCTGCCGCCTCGACGCGAACGCGCCTGTGCCCGCGTGGGCGGGGAATGGCCCCTTTATGTCCATTACCCGAACTACCGAGGAATTGTCGATTGTTTGCCTCGAAGGCAACATACCCGCCGAAGCCAAATGCATGGCCGGCTGGCGGGTGCTCAAATGCGAGGGCCCACTCGATTTCAATCTCATCGGTGTGATGGCATCGATAGCCGAACCGCTGGCCGACGCTGCCGTTGCGATCTTTCCCATCGCCACGCACGACACCGATTACGTGCTGGTCAAAGAGCTGCAGCTCGAAGTTGCCGTGAACGCCCTGACGACTTACGGTCACATCGTCCGTGTCTGAATTACCCAAACTCTACAGCGAGCTCGCGTCATGGTTTCATTTGCTTTCCGCCCCGGCGGACTACGCCGAAGAAGCGGAATTCGCTCGAAACCTTCTGGTCGAAGCGAGTTCGACCACGCCGCGAACGGTGCTCGAGCTCGGGTCCGGAGGCGGCAACAACGCGTCGCACCTCAAGGCGCATTTTCAAATGACACTGGTGGATATCTCGGAAGGAATGCTCGACCTCAGCCGCACACTCAATCCGGAGTGCGAGCACCTTGCCGGGGACATGAGAAACTTGAGGCTCGGCCGGCTCTTCGACGCGGTTTTCATTCACGACGCCGTGATGTACATGACCACCGAAGACGAGCTTCGGCAGTCGATCGAAACGGCATTCATCCACTGCAAGCCGGGAGGCGCCGTGCTGATCATGCCCGATGTCGTTCGTGAAACCTTCGTCTCATTGACGACTCACGGCGGTCACGATGGCGACGGCCGAAGCATCCGCTACATCGAATGGACCTTCGATTCCGATACCTCCGACAACACCTATACCGTGGACTTCGCCTATCTCCTTCGCGAGGGCGGCCGGCCCGTGCGCGTCGTGCACGACCATCATGTCTTCGGTATCTTTCCAAGGGATGGCTGGCTGCGGCTGTTTCGTGATGCCGGCTTCGCGCCGCGTGTGGTGACGGATCCCTGGGGCCGTGACGTCTTCGTGGCTTCTAAGACCAAAGACTTCGGATGAAGCCTGAAAATTGATTAGTGATTGATGATTAATGCACTTGGAAAATAAACAATTGAATCATTTTGCCAGCGCATTAATCATCAATCACTAATCAATTTTCAGGCTTCATCCGAAGTCCTTCTTTCCTTTTAGCAGCGCCGGCCGCCGGGCAACGTCGATCGATCCGACTGAAGCCCTGCGCCAGCAATAGCTATTTCTTCAGGGATTTTTCGATCTTCGCCCAGGTGTCGCGGAGTGTGACGGTGCGATTGAAGATGAGCGCATCGGGTCTGGAATCCGAATCGACGCAGAAATAGCCCTGGCGTTCAAACTGGAAGCGGTCGCCGCAATTCGCGGTCTTCAGACCCGGCTCCACCTGACATCCGGTGAGCACCTCGAGCGACCCGGGGTTAATCCGCGAATCATTGTCGGGTCGCTCCTGGTTGAAGAGCCGATCGTAAAGGCGCACCTCTGCAGGAATGGAATGCGCCGCGGAGACCCAGTGCATGGTGGCCTTGGGCGAACGTCCGTCCGGAGCATCACCACCACGCGTGGCCGGATCGTACGTACACCGCAGCTCGACGACATTCCCCGAAGCGTCCTTGATTACTTCCTTGCAGGTAATAAAGTAAGCATATCGAAGCCGAACCTCCCGGCCGGGCGCCAGTCGAAAGAACTGCTTCGGCGGGTTCTCACGGAAATCTTCCTGCTCGATATAAAGCACACGCGAGAACGGAACTTTCCGCGTGCCGGCGGCAGCGTCTTCCGGATTGTTCACGGCGTCCAGCTGTTCGGTTTCATTTTCCGAATAATTCTCGATGACGACTTTAAGCGGCCGCAGTACGGCCATAACTCGCGGGGAGCGCTTGTTCAGGTCGTTACGAATCGCGTGTTCGAGCTGAGCCACGTCCACAATCGCATCTCGCTTCGCCACACCGATCGATTCGCAGAAATTTCGGATCGCCTCAGGCGTGTATCCGCGCCGGCGCAAACCGCTGAGGGTCGGCATTCGAGGATCATCCCAACCCTTCACATGGCCCTCCGTGACCAGTGTCAGAAGCTTTCTCTTGCTCAGCACCGTATAGCTGAGATTCAGGCGGGCGAACTCGATCTGCTCCGGACGGTAGGGGATGGGCAGGTTGTCCAGACACCAGTCGTAAAGCGGGCGATGGTCTTCAAACTCCAGCGTGCAGAGAGAGTGCGTGATGCCCTCCAGCGCATCGGAGATGGGATGAGCGTAGTCATACATCGGATAGATGACCCACTTCCTTCCCTGCCGGTAATGAGACGCTCGCATGATCCGGAACAACACGGGATCGCGCATGTTGATATTCGGCGATGCCATGTCGATCTTCGCGCGCAGCACGTGCGTGCCGTCCTCGAATTCGCCTTCGCGCATCCGTTGAAAGAGTTGCAGATTTTCTTCGACGGGTCGATGCCGGTAGGGACTTTCACGGCCGGCCTCTGTGAGGGTTCCGCGGTGCTCCCGAATCTCCTCAGCGCTCAGGCTGTCAACGTATGCCTTTCCGTCCTTGATCAGATGAACACCGTACTCGTAGAGCTTCTCGAAGTAATCGGACGCGTAAAACAGCCGGTCGCCCCAATCGAAGCCAAGCCATTTCACATCCTTCTTGATCGACTCCTCGAATTCGACTGTTTCCTTGATCGGATTGGTATCGTCAAACCGAAGATTGCAAAGGCCCTTGTTCTCGGCCGCCACTCCAAAGTTAAGGCAAATCGATTTCGCGTGGCCGATATGGAGATAGCCATTGGGTTCGGGAGGGAAACGCGTGTGCACACGTCCATCGTTTTTGTTCGCCTTCAGATCCTCGGCGATCCGGGTTCGAATGAAATCTAATGAAGACAGGGGCTCCAGGTCAGGAAGTTTCATAAGTGACAAGAAAGAAAATTTTATCATAGACTTCGCGCTACATGAGGATAGGAGGTAGGAAATGAGCGCTCCAACACCAGGTTTCGAATTGGCCCAGATCGGGCAAATCGCGGTGCCGGTCAACGAAATCAGCCGTGCGGTGGCTTTCTATCGCGATATTCTCGGGATGCGGTTCCTCTTCCAGTTCGGGAACCTGGCATTCTTCGACTGCGCCGGGGTCCGCCTGTTGCTGGATGTTCCCGAGCAACCGGAATTCAAGCAACACAGTTCGGTCATCTACTACAAGGTGGCCGACATACAGGCGGCCTGCGATACGCTCATCTCGCGCGGCGTTTCATTCGAAGAAAAGCCCCATTTGATCGCCAAAATGCCGGACCACGACCTGTGGATGGCCTTCTTCCGGGACCCCGACCGGAACATGCTGGCCCTGATGAGTGAAGTGCGAAATTCGTGAGTCGTTACACGTTTCTGACGGACACTTATGCGACAGAGCGTCAGAAGATCCTGGGCGTATGGGCCATGTTCCGGGACTCGGAATTGAACTGGAGGCCGGAGCGCCGCGGGCGCAGCGTGCTCGAGCAGATGGTCCATCAATGCGTGAGTGAAGACGCCTGGATGAAGAACTTCCTCGGCATCGAGTTGTCCGAACCACCACTGCCCGCGATTGAGGTCCGGCGCGAGTTCCTGAGAAAGTATGCTGCCGCTTCGGCGCTGCGCCTCGAAGCACTTTGTGCGATGCCGGAATCGTGGTTCGAAGAAGAAACCGCATTCTTCGATGTCATTCGAAGCCGCGCCTGGATTATCGTTCGGCGCGTTGCCCATTCGGCGCATCATCGCGGTCAGCTGACCGCTTACTTGCGCGCTCTCGGCCACGATCTCTACAGCACCTATGGCCCGACCGCGGACACGGGTGGCCTGGCTCAGAATGGCGCGGCCGTGATCTACCAGTATCCGGACGTCGAGACATTAGTGACTGCTGAAAGTCGCGGTGTTGCCGGACCCGGACCGCCGCTTCCCGGTCCGGGAGCTAAGCCGCCGACAGAGAGGCCGGAATAAAAGTTAAATCCGGATGAAGCCTGTAACCACAAAGGCACGAAGGCACAAAGAAAGGCCGCATCAACAACTCTATTTGCGGCCTTTCTTTGTGCCTTCGTGCCTTTGTGGTTACAGGCTTCATCCGGATTTAATTTTGCCTAAAGCCAGAGAGTGGATTGATATTCCCGCCGGTGATGACCGCTACAATCGGCCCGTTGCTGTGGATCTTGTTTTCGGCCGCGGCAGCAAAGCCGGCCGCCGCAGCGCCCTCGGCAAGCAGCTTCTCCTGATTCAGCAGTCGGAAAATTGCGGATTGAATTTCGTCTTCGGAAACGAGGACGACATCGTCCACATGCTTTTGAATGACGGGAAAGGTGATTGTCCGCAAGTCGATGTTGCCGGCGATGCCGTCGGCGATGGAGGGCCGGTCGGGGACCGTGATCATATGACCCTGCTTCAGCGAATGATAGATCGCTGCCGATGCCTCAGCCTGAACACCGATAATGCGGATTGAAGGACGAAGGTGCTTCGCAGCGGCAGCGACACCGGCAGCAAGTCCGCCCCCGCCGATTGGAACAACGATCGTATTAACTTCAGGCAATTGCTCCAGGATCTCGAATGCCAGCGTTCCCTGCCCCAGCATGACCGGCCCGTCGTTATAGGGTGAGACGAACGCGTACTCCTTCGTATTCTTCGCCAGGCTGAGCGCATGCGCTTCGGCTTCATCATAGTTCGCGCCTTCGATCCGCAAATCGACAGGGTACTTTTGAATCGCGTCGATTTTCGTTTTTGGCGCGGAGGCAGGTACCACGACGGTGCACGGCAGCTTGTAGGTCGAGGCTGCTCGTGCGATGGCCAGACCATGATTTCCGGCAGAGACTGTGAGTATGCGGCGCTTGTCCCCCGTATCGATCAGGTCGAGGATGTGCGCGAACGCACCGCGGACTTTGAAGGAATGTGTGTACTGGAGGTTCTCCAGCTTGAGAAACAGGTTGGGAATCTCGGAGGGAACGATCGGGGTAGTTCGGATATGTGGCTGAATGCGTGCACGAACATGGCGGAATTCAGAAAGTGTCATGGTATTTGTCACTGAAGAAAGAAGTAACCACAAAAAGCACAAGAGGCACAAGAATGGTGCTTTCTTGTGCCTCTTGTGCTTTTTGTGGTTACTTCCCCTTTTAGAACCTTGCGGTCAGCTCCAGCCATTGAATCTCATCCCGGAGAGAGACAACTTCGCCGACGATGATGATGGACGGCGCCTTGATGCCTTGGGCGCGGTCCGCAACGTCACCAAGAGTTCCAATGCGGCATTCTTGATCGGGACGCGTGCCATTCGAAATGACTGCGACCGGCATCGTTGAGGGGCACTCGCCGGCCAGCAGGCTTTCCACGATAGCGCGCAGGCGCGCAAGGCCCATCAGCACCACCACTGTTCCGCCGGCTTTCACGAGCGCGCGCGCTGCGAGCCACTCCCCGGATTCGAGATCGTGCGAGCGGCTGCCGGCGATCACCATAAAGGAATGTGCGTGATCGCGGTGGGTCACCGGAATTCCGGCATATGCGGGCACAGCAATGGCGCTCGATACGCCCGGAACAATTTCAAAAGGAATTCCCGCTTCGGAAAGGGCTCGAGCTTCCTCGGCGCCTCGGCCAAAGACAAAGGGATCGCCGCCTTTCAATCGGCACACTGTTTTGCCATCGCGCGCTTTCTCGATCATGAGCCAATGGATGCGTTCCTGCTGAAGGTCCTCTTCACCGGCTTCTTTTCCGACGTTGATGATCTCGGCGTCGGAACGCACTTCATCAAGCAGGCGCATGTCGATCAAACGATCGTGAAGCACGACGTCGGCATCGCGCAGGCAGGTCAGCCCGCGCACCGTTATGAGGTCCGGATTTCCCGGTCCTGCGCCGACAATGTAGACCGTTCCCGAATGCTTCACGATGTTCTCTCCTGGCACGTGAAATCTTCGATAAGCTCCCGCAGAAGTCGTGCCGCCCCATCGCTGTCCTTCTGTTGAAGGAGAGTAAGCACACGCGAATCCAGGATTCGATAATGCAAAGCCTTGCGGGCGCGCTCATCCTGAATCCGCCGTTGAATCTCCGGTCTCACCTGCGCCAGCAGCTCCAGGAACAACTCGTATTCCGGCCCGAGGAAGCGCGATAGTTCTTCCTTTAACCTCGATGCAAGAGCGGGGCTCGCTCCGCCGGTTGAAATCGCGATTGTAAGATCGCCGCGCCGGATTATGGCCGGCATGATGAAGTCGCAGAGCGCCGGTGTATCCGCGGTATTCACTAAAATTTCCGCTGCCTTTGCTTCCTCCCAAACTGCACGGCTCACTTCCGGCTCGTCAGTCGCGGAAAGCACCAGTGCCGCGTCCTTGCAGTCGCCGCGAACATACTCCCGCGTGTGCAACTCGATCCGTTTTGTATTCGCAAGCGAGGTCAGCCGCTGAGTCACGTGGGGGCTGATGACCGTGACGGACGCTCCGGTGTCGAGCAACGACTCAGTCTTTCTTTCAGCAACCTCGCCGCCGCCAATGACGACCACGCGCTTTCCTTTAAGGTTCAGGTATACCGGGTAAAACATAGCCTTTGGTAAATAGGGCTACGACCCCATTTTCCTTCCTTTCTCAAAAAAATCAGCCACGGCTTGCGCCATCGGTCGCATTCTGGGCTGCTCCGGCACGATGGCCGGAGTCAGGTCTTTGCCCGCGAGAGCGCGGCTGGTAACCTCACCAATCGAGGCTATAACCACACCGTTATTCAATGCTTGGGCGAGCTCCGTCGAGATTCCAAGCTGCGATGCAATATCGAACAGCATATGAACCTGCGGCGCGCTGGTGAACGCCAGAACCTGGATTTCACGGTTCATGATCTTCGTTACAAGAGTCCGAACGGAGCTGGGATCTGCGGCGGCGCCATAGGCATAAACCTGCACCGGACGGACTTTCGCACCCCGCGCTTCGAGCGTCGAAACCAATTGCGGGTTCGGGGTTCCGTACAATTGCACGCCGATCCGGCTGTCCTTGAGATCTCGCGGCCGCAGCGCTTCGATGACTCCTTCGGTCGTCGGATTCTCCGGTATGACATCCACTCTCACGCCGAACTGCCGGAGCGCGGCCACCGGCTTTGGTCCCCGCACGACGACCGTCAGGTTGCCGAGAGCTCTCAGAAACTCATCTTTCAATCCATTCGATTCCGCTTCCGCAATGAGAAACTTTGCTCCCACGCCCGTGAGGAAAATCATGAGATCGAATTTTCCGGACACCACAAGCCGGACGAAGTCCTTCAGGTCATCGCGGTTCTCGACAGGTTTTTCTTCCAGAAGGGGACAGGCATAAACCTTCGCGCCCAGTTTCTCGAAGAGAGCTGCGAATTCCTTCGTGAACCTGTGTTCCGTAATCCCAACCACGATGTTTTCGAGCGGCAAGCTCATAGTAAAAAAAAGAGCCCGCCGAGTTCGGGCGGGCACTCACCGACCGGGCTAAGCCAGGTGCTGCCTGGAGATAGCCAGGTGTTGTTTGAAGAAGGCCATGGTCCGCTGCCAGGCGCTTTCGGCGGCCGCCGCGTCATATCTGATGGGAGATTCAGGATTCGTGTTTGTTTCATTCGCGAAAGCGTGTGCGGCGTTGTAACGATGGAACTCGTATTTTACGCCGGCCTGTTTGAGTTTGGCTTCCAGAGCATCGACCTGCTGGATGGGGAAGTAAGCATCATCCGTGGCGAAGTGGCCCATCAGCGGGGCCTTGATCTGCGCAGCGTTCACATACTCGAGCGGAGGAAAGCCGTACCAGCTTACGGCCGCATCCTGCTCGGGTACGAATACGGCGGATAGAACCGTCAGCGCGCCGCCCATGCAAAAACCTGTAACGCCGACTTTTGCGCTTCCGGACTTCAGGTGCTGCACAGCTCCTCGAATATCCTGGCCGGCGGCATCGCCGAAATTCAGATTGGTCATGAGGTGCTCGGCTTCTTTTGCGTCGAGCCCCACCTGGCCCCGATAGAGGTCGGGCACCAGGGCCCTGTAGCCGGCGGCTGCAAGGCGATTCGCCACGCCTTTGATCTGATCGTTGAGTCCCCACCATTCCTGTATCACGACGATACCCGGCGCGTGCGCGCCCGCAGCCGGTTCGACATAGAAGCCGGAGCATTCTTTCCCATCGGGTCGTTTGAAAGTGATCGTCTGGCTCATCTCGACCTCCCGGAGTAGTTTACTGATATCATGCGCAGAATGAGCGAAATTTTCGACGCGGCGTACCAGGGCACGCGCGGGGCAAACAGCGAAGACGCCGCCATCGACCTGCTCACGTCGACGGCGAAGCTGCTGCCGCGGGATACACTGGAGGACGTCTTCAATGCGGTAGGCCGCGGTGAAGCGCGTTTCGGAGTTGTTCCCATCGAGAATACTCTGGCCGGCTCCATCCATCGCTGCTATGACCTGCTGTTCGAGCACGATGTCAAAATTGTAGGCGAGACCGTCCGTCATATTGTCTTCGCCCTGATTGCACCGCCAGGCGTGGCATTGAACAACGTTCGTAAAGCGCTTTCTCATCCGGTGGCGCTCGCACAATGCGAGCATTTCTTCAGACAGCACCCTCAGATCCAGCCGGTATCCGTGTACGACACCGCCGGCGCCGTGGAAAACGTCATACAGCAGGGATCGCGGGACTCGGCGGCAGTCGCAAGCCGGCGCGCAGCGCAGGTTTACGGCGGAGTCATTTTGGCGGACGCCATTCAGGATCACGCCGAGAACTACACGCGGTTTCTGCTCATCACTCCGTCATCGGCAAAGGCGCCGCAGCCGTCGTCATCGGGCTATAAGACCACGATTGTGTTCAGCGTCGCCAATGCTCCCGGCGCGCTGTATCATTCGCTCCGGCCTTTCGCCGAACGCCGCATCGATCTCGCAAAGATAGAGAGCCGGCCTTTGCGAGGGTCGCCGTTCGAGTATCTCTTCTACCTCGATCTTCTTGGCCGGGCAGAAGCCTCACCGATATCTGAAGCCCTGGCAGAGCTGCGCACCCAGGCAAAGTCCCTTCGCGTACTGGGAACGTATCCTCGATTTACCGGCTAACGGGAATCCGTTCCACACGAACCGTGAGCCGTTCCTTTGGATCCTCGCTGATGCGCGTCAGCGTGAACTTTTTGCCGCCAAAGACGCGTTCGAGTGCCCCCGAAACGATCGGTTCCAGCTGCGAGAAGGTCTCTTCGTCATTCGGCGTGTTCAATCTGTCATTCGCGAGAATGACGAAATCATCGGTCCGGAATCGTCCCTCGCCTTCCAGAAGCCTGCACGCCTGGAGCGCGGAATTCAGAATCGTCGTCAGCTGATCCACAGCCGTTCCAGCGGTCGGTGTCTTGCGGTAGTACAGAAGTCCTGGCCGGCCGTCGGCCATGTCCATACTGAAGTTTCCCTCGTGTGCGACCAGCAGGATGCCGGGACCGTGATGAATGTGGCTGTAATTGTGGACGTCGATCAGAAGGTGATCCTCCACCATCTGATTTTGAATCCAGCGGTGGAAGATCTGAATATAGTCGGGCAGTCGGACGGACGACGGGTCGGCTACGAAGACCTTTACTCCGAACCGTTGAATTTCCATTACGGCTTTGCCCTTACTGAAACAGGTGCCGAGCCTCGTTCTCTAATGGAATCATGGCAGGCGTAGACGGCTTCGATGAACAGTTGAGCTTCTTCCACGATGCGGCGGGCATGGTCCAGCGTATGCTCGTTGGGAGGCGAATCATGGCGCCTGAACAGGTACTGCGCAAACTTGTTCCCCGCATATCGGTCGCCCAGGATGTTGGTATCGTAGAAACGCGTTCGAAATTCGTTCACGACCGTATTCGCGTCGTTACGCACACTCTGAAACTGCGTTTTGACCAGCGATAAGGCAGCCTGAATCATCGCGCGGTATGCGAGGGCGTCGGCCTGACCATAATCACCGTTATCCAGTTGCAGCTGGCCTTCAAAAACGAGACGCTCGGCATCCGCAAGATCGAACTGTGCCGCCGATACGACCTCGCCTGCGCACTCTCCCATTCCGAGATCGCCGATGGTGAATTCTCTCGGGTCGCCCCAATCGGAATAGAAGGACCGGTTCTTTTCGTAAGCCGGCACCTGCATCAAATTCTCGAGCATGCCCCTCAGTTCCTGTTTTCCAGTCCGCTTGATGAATTCCTGAAAGTTCTCGTTGCCGTTGCGCTCCCGGACATACCGTCCCGTGATCCGTTCGATCACTTCAGGGATGCTCTTGGATGGAACCGTGCCGATGGCGAGACCATATGCGCCGGCATTGTCTTCCCACTTGCCGCCGAGCACGACCTGAAAATGCGGGACCTTCCGATTGCCGATCGTCCGGCTGGTGCCGTAAAAGCCGAGGTCGCTGATGTGGTGCTGGCCGCAGGAATTGAAGCACCCGCTGATCTTGATATGGAGATTCTTCACAGCCTCGTCGAGGGTGAAGAGTTTGCCCGCCAGACGCGTGCGGATCTCTGCGGCAAGACCGCGTGAGGAGGCAATGCCGAGCTTGCAGGTATCCGTGCCCGGACAGGCTGTCACGTCGACAATCGTGCCGGCTCCGGGCTCTCCGAGGCCGATCCGCACGAGTTCCCGGTAGAGCTCAGGAAGATCGGCTTCGGATATCCATCGAAGCACGATGTTCTGTTCAACCGTAGTCCGTACATTGTCTCCAGTGAAGCGCCTGGCCAGGTTCGCCAGATGCCGCATCTGCGAAGAAGTCAGATCCCCGAGCGGTAACGTGATGGTCGCTACGGCATAGCCGGGCTGCTTCTGACGGTACACATTGGTGGAATACCACTTTTCAAAACCTTCGGGCCGCTGACTTCCGTTGAGTGGAACAGCTTCTCTGAGCGGGTTCTCTTTGAATTCGGCTGCCTCGGGCAGGTAGCCGGTCCAGCGCGGATCCGGCGGTATCGTCTGCCGTTCTTCGACCACGAGTCTTCGGAACTCCTCAATGCCCAGCTTCGCCACGAGGAACTTGATACGCGCAGCCGCCCGGTTCTTCTTTTCTCCGAGCCGGGCGAAGACTCGACTGATGGCCTGTGCCGTCGGCAGCAGTTCTTCTTCGGGCAGGAACGAGTCGAACAGCTTTGCGTCGTGCGGAACGGCGCCGAGCCCCCCGCCGACATAGACCTCGAAGCCACGCTTCTCTTGTCCGTTTTCCGTCCGCGTGACGGCAATGCCGCCCATGTCGTGCATGTTCACCAGGCCGCAAGCGCGCTCGCGGCATCCGGAGAAGGCGATTTTGAATTTTCGTCCGAAGCCCTGAGCATCGGGATGGCCGAGCAGGAATTTCGCGGTAGCCCTGGCGTATGGCGTCACATCGAAAACTTCGCCGTGGCAAACGCCCGCAAGCGGGCAGGCCGTAACGTTACGGACCGAGTTGCCGCAGGCTTCCCGAGTGGTAATCCCCACTGCCGCGAGCCTTCTCATCAGATTCGGAGTGTCGTCGATGTGAACGTAGTGGAGCTGAAAATCCTGGCGTGTCGTGACATGAAGGACGCTGTCGGAATACTCTTCGGCGAGGTCGGCCAGGGTGTCCATCTGGTCGGGAGTAACACCGCCAAATGGAATCTTGATACGCTGCATCCCCGGCGCATCCCATAGCGTATCCGGGCCTTTTGTCATATCGCTCAAGAACTTAAGTTCCTGAGTGCGAACTCCATCGTGCCGGTGGCCGTTGTCGTATCGCTGGCCGTAGACGCCCCTGCGCAAGCGCGTCTCGGCGAAAATCTTCTCGTCCAGTTTTCCGGTCCGCCGCAAAGCGATCTGGGATTCGAAGGCGTCAATCTCTTCGGCAAACTGCGCCGCCAACGTATTAGCGAGTTTTTCCTTCCAGGTGGGCATTCCAAAAACCTCTCGATAGCTGAGGATTCTTCCTTATTTGATCGAATTTGTCAACAATGGGTAAAAAAATGGGGTCGTAGCCCTATTTACCTGTTTTTTTGCGGCTGACGGATTAGTCTATCTTTGACCCATGTTGCACCCGCAAAAAAACAGGTAAATAGGGCTACGACCCCATTTTTCTGGTAGAGTCCACGGCCATGAGCCTTCCACTGCTTTCCATTATCGCGTTTGCAATTGCGATCATTATCAGTTGTGTGTCGGAAATCAACGTTGGGTTTCTGTCGATAGCGTTTGCGTTCATCATCGGCGTGTTTTTCGGAGGCATGAGGGTCGCTGAGGTCGCGGCGGGATTTCCGACGAGCCTGTTTCTGATTCTGGTCGGCGTGACGCTCCTGTTCAGTCAGGCGAGTGTGAACGGCACGCTCGACAAGATCGCGAAACAGAGCGTCAAGCTTGCCCGCGGGAACGTCGGGATGATTCCCGTTATTTTCTTTTTCCTCGCCGCGGCATTGGCAACGATTGGTGCTGGTAACATCGCAACGACGGCGCTGCTGGCGCCAATCGCGATGGCCGTTGCCGGCAACATGGGGATCAGCGGTTTCCTGATGACGGTGGCCGTGTGTTGCGGCGCTAACTCAGGGGCCTTGTCGCCATTCGCCCCGACGGGAGTGATCGCCAATGGGCTTCTGGCCCGAATCGGGATTACCGGCCAGGAGTGGCCAACGTTCCTCAACAACTTTATTGCCGAAGGCTTCGTCGGTTTATCGGGTTACCTTCTGCTGGGCGGCTACAAGCTTTTCTCACGCACGGCGTCGCGGAAGGCCGTACGACTCGATGAATCGCTGCTGCGCGACGAAGGCGCGTTCACATGGGATCAGAAGCTGACGCTGGTGGTTATCGGCGCGCTGCTTATTTCGGTGTCGTTTTTTGGCATCGATGTGGGTATGGGGGCGATCATCGGCGCAGTGATCCTGACCGTGTGCCGGGCTACCAGGGAAGAAGCGGCGGTAAAGGTGATGCCCTGGAATGTCATCCTGATGGTCTGCGGCGTGACGGTCTTAATTTCCATCCTCGAGAAGAAAGGCGGAATGGATCTTTTCACCTCGCTTCTCGCGCGGTTCTCGACGCAAACTTCCGTCACCGGCGTCATGGGATTCGTCACAGGTCTCATCTCCGTCTACAGCAGCTCCTCCGGTGTGGTCCTGCCGGCCTTTCTGCCGACGATACCCGGTTTGATCCAGAAGATCGGCGGCGGCGATCCCATGGCGATCGCATCATCCGTCAATGTGGGTGCGCACCTGGTGGACGTTTCGCCGTTGTCCACGCTTGGCGCATTGTGCATTGCAAACGCCGCAGCCTCCGAGGATCGAAAGGCTCTGTTCAATAAATTGATGATCTGGGGACTTTCGATGAGCGTGGTGGGTGCGCTTGTCTGCTGGGTGTTCTTTGGCTTACTATGAAAGCCCTGTTGAGTCTTTTGTGCCTGCTCGCGGCTTTTCCTCTTCATGCCGAAGAGTTTGGAGTGGCCGCGGCCTCCGACCTTAATTTCGCGATCAAAGAGATCATTCAGGAATTCGAACACAACACTGGACACAAGGTGCGGCTCACGCTCGGCTCGTCGGGAAACTTCTATGCCCAGATCAAGAATGGCGCGCCGTTTGATGTGTTTCTGTCCGCCGACCTCAACTACCCACAGCAGCTGGAACGAAGTGGACAGGCCGTTGCGGGTTCGACGTTTGTGTATGGAATCGGGCGCATTGCCTTGTGGGTTCCGCCGCGTTCAAAGATCGACCTCGAGAAGGTCAGAATGCAGGTTCTGCTGGATCCTTCGGTGAAGAAAATCGCGATTGCGAATCCAGAACATGCGCCTTACGGACGGGCAGCCATTGCCGCGATGGAGGAGGCAGGAGTCTACTCGCGTGTGAAGGAAAAGCTCGTGCTAGGCGAAAACATCTCTCAGGCCGCTCAATTCGTGCAATCCGGCGCGGCCGAGATCGGTGTGATCGCGCTTTCCATTGTGTTATCGGAGCCCATGCGGTCGGGGAAGCATTGGATAGTTCCAACAGACACATACCCGAAACTGGAGCAGGGTGCTGTCCTGGTGAAGCGTGCTGGGCCAGGTGCGCGTGCCTTTCATGAATGGCTTAGAGGACCTCAGGCACGTAAGGTTTTCGAAAAGTATGGATTTAACCCGGGCTAAAGCCCGGGTTCAAACAACGGATGAACTGGGAAGCCATCGCAACAACGCTGAAACTGGCAACGCTGACGTCGATCATCCTCATGATCCTCGGCCTGCCCCTGGCCTACTGGGTGGCATTCTCGAAATGGCGATGGAAGTTCCT
>Ga0137394_10000266_pt1 | contig 36143 bp, 32 predicted proteins | sample czobulk116metaG_FD_108278 | JGI IMG/M metagenome (GOLD analysis project Ga0137394, IMG submission 108278) | Vadose zone soil microbial communities from Angelo Coast Range Reserve, California, USA - czobulk1.16 metaG | ecosystem: Environmental > Terrestrial > Soil > Vadose zone | place: USA... | reverse complement strand
TCCTCCTCCACGACGGGCAGGCGACGGATGGCCTTGTCGCGGATGAGTCTCACCGCGTCGCCGACGCTGGCCGTGGGCGGAATGGTCGTGAGCTCGCGGCTGCAGATCTCTCCCAGCGTCACCGAGGCGGGATCGCACCCTTCCGCGAGCACGCGGACCACGATGTCACGATCGGTCACGATGCCGCACAGGTGATCGTCCTCCAGGACGACCACGTCTCCGATGTCGCTTTCCCGCATGAGCTCGGCGGCATCCATGACGGAGGCGGTGGCGTCCAGAGCCTTGGGATCGCGGGTCATGACGTCACGAACGCTCTGCTCCTGAGGGATCCGCGCGCTCGCCATCGTCCCTGCCTGCTTAGCGTCTGTCTCGCGCTCATTCATGATCTGTCTCCTTTGCCGCCCGAGATGGTCGGCCGTGTCCGCCGAGATGGCCGGCGGTGTCCGATTGACGGGAATCGGTCGCGTGTCCTGGAATGGGTGGGCAGCAAGACACGTGCCCCCGCAGGCGCGATGCGAAATGTGGGCCGAGCTCTCGCTCCGCACGAGGCAACCGGGAAGAATTGTCCGCCACGTCGGGTCCGTCCCTGGGCCAACGGGCCCGTGAGTGGCCGATCCAGGGAGGCTCGCCGCTTCACGACGAGGGAGCGGGTGTCACCTGACCCGGTAGAAAAGGGAGGCACCGGTCGCCCCTTTTCCTACTCTCGGGCCGACCAACCCGCCAGCGCTATGTGCGAAGCCTCCTTGGCGCGCGTCTTCCGTGGCATGCTGCATGCTCGACTGGCCGTCGGGAGGAGCCATTCATGTCTCAACCTGCGCGAAGGATGCCGTCCCTCGGGCGCTGGAAAGAATACGGGAGCGAATGCTACTGGGCGGGACTCGCGGGCGCCCTGCTCGCCGTGGTCCTCGTGGCCTGCTCGGTGGGGAGCGAGATCCGCGAGCATGACCGCAGCGCGAGCGAGGTCGTGCGCCAGGCCGCGCGCTGAGCCCGCGCGCCGGCGCGACGGACTAGCTGGGCCTCGTCGTCTGCCCGGGCAGGGTGGTCTGAAGCAAGCGCTGCATGGCCGCGGGATGGACGGGCTTGGTCAGGTGAGCATCGAAGCCGGCCCGCCGCGCATGGCGCTCGTCCTCGGGCAGCCCATAGCCGGTCAAGGCGACGAGGCGTAGCTCCTGGCCGTGCGGCGTGGCCCGGATGCGCTGGGCGACCTCGTATCCGTCGACGCCGGGAAGACCGATATCGACGAAGGTCACGTCGGGGCGAAGGCGCAACACCAGCTCGACTCCCGTCAGGCCATCCGCGGCCTCGTGGACCTCGTGGCCGTAGAGCTCGAGAAGCACGCGAAGGGACTCCCGCGCGTCGGCATTGTCCTCGATGAGGGCGACGCGACGCGCCGGCCCCGCGGCCGTCGTTGCCTGCGTCACGCTCCTCGGGACGGGGGCGGCGAGGGCGGGAAGGCTGACCGTGAACACGCTCCCGGTGCCCGGGCCGTCGCTCTGCGCGTGCACGGTGCCGCCGTGAAGCTCGACGAGGCGCTTGACCAGGGTCAAGCCGATCCCGAGGCCGCCGCGGCCTCGATCCAGGGCGCGCTCGCCCTGGACGAAGAGGTCGAAGATGCGCGGAAGGAGCTCGGGGCGTATGCCCATACCGCCGTCTTGCACCCGCAGGACGGACCGGACTCCCTCGCGCCCGACCTCGATGTGAATGGGGCCACCCGCGGGCGTGTAGCGGAGGGCGTTCTCCACGAGATTGAGCACCACCTGCTCGACCCGGGCGGCGTCGCCGTCGATCCACGCGGGCTGACCGGCCAGGGTGACGGCATGGTCACCGACCTTGCCGGCCGCGCGGAGCGTGGTCAGGGCGTGGTCGGTGGCTTCGTAGAGGTCGAAGGGGCCGCGGTCGAGCTTGATCTTCCCCGTCATCACCCGCCCGACGTCGAGGAGGTCGTCGATCAAGCCTCCGAGCTGCTGCACCTGGCGGGCGATGATCTGGCGGGCGTGCGTGGCGGAGACGCCGTGCGGATCATCGATGCGGTCCAGGATGTGCACGGCATTGCTGATGGCCCCCAGCGGGTTGCGGAGCTCGTGACCCAGCATGGCCAGGAACTCGTCCTTGAGACGGTTGGCCGTCTCGGCCTCGTTCCGGGCGGCCTCGGCGTCCCGGTACAGCCGGGCATTGTCGATGGCGGCGGAGGCCCGGTCGGCGAGCGCTTCTGCGAGGGAGACATCGGCGTGGCCATAGCGGCGATCCGATTCCGTGATGATGAAGGTCATGGCGCCGAGCACGCGCTCGCGCGCGATCAAGGGCACCACGATCCAGGATCTCAGGTCCAGCGTGCGGAACATGGCCAGCTGCTCGAGGTTCGCCGCCGCGCTCGTGAGGTCGGCCTCAGTGGCCCGAGACATGAGGGCGGACCGGCGGGAGCGGAGCACGGCCGGCACGCCGCTGGGAGAGGCTGAGTTGAAGCCGTGGCGCGCCCGGGTATCGCGCACCAGCTTGTCCTTGGCGGGGACGACGTGCATCTGCGCGACACGCCGCGTCGCCCCGCTGTCCTCGAGGAGATCGACGGAGCACCCATCGGCGAGCAGGGGGACGGCGAGCTCGACCATCCGGTGCAAGGTGGCGTCATAGTCGAGCGAGGATCCGAGGACCGCGCTCGCGTCAGCCAGGAAAGAGGCCCGGCGCTCGGCGTCTTCCGCGAGCTGCCGGGCGGCCTGCGCCTGGGGCAGGAGGGCCAGCCTTTCCTCGTTGACGCGACGGCGCTCCGCCACCACCGCGGCAAAGGCCAGCGCGAAGACCGCGGTGATGCCCATGAAGGCCTGGAGCAGGAGAAGCGACTCGTTGAGATTCTCCCGGATGAAGGGGCCGTACCCGTGGAGCGTGCCCCACAAGGCCATCGAGGCGAGGATGAGGGACGCGGTCGCCGTCTCCCGCTGACCGAATCGAAAGGCGGCCCACACGAGCGGCGGCACGGCGAGGAAGTCGATCGGATAGCCGGGCGCTCCGCGCAGGAGCACGGGGCCGAAGACGAGCTGGCCGATCACCTCCAGGGAGACGAGGAGGGCGGCGGCTTCGAGCAGCTTGAAGGCGCCCCACCGCGGCCGGGGCTCGGCGGCCCAGAGGATCAGGAACGGCGCCACCAGGATGTTGCCCGCAGCATCCCCGAGCCACCACGTGAGCCAGATGGAGCCCGCATCGCTCCACGGCGCGAAGCCCGTGAGGGCCAGGCTGCCCACGCCGAAGGTGGCGCTCACCGTGGTGCTGACCATGGCGGCCAGGAAGAGGAACTTGATCACTTCGGGGCCGTTCACGAAGGGATGCCGTCCCGAGGCGAGGCGCCTGACCAGGTAGACCCCGAGGACGGCTTCGAGAGTATTGCCGGTCGCGATGCCGAGCGATGTCGCCACGGAGCCGGCCGTGGTGACATTGGCCACGAAGGCTCCGATGAAGATGCCGGGCCACATCCGGCTTCCCAGCAGGAGCAACGCGGCCAGGGCGATTCCCGTGGGTGGCCACACCGCGGTGGCGCTGGCATGCACGAGGGCCAGCTTCAGCCCCAGCTTGGCCGCGACCACGTACAGAGCGGCGAGCAGGGCGATGACGGGAAGATCCGCGAATCGCCACCGCGAGGTGACCATGCTCTGCTAATACAACAGGCCCAGCCAGGGCAGTCAAGGCCGGCGCCCGACGGCCTTCCCCACGCGGTCTAGCGGGGGGGCCCGGCCGCTTCCTCTCCCTCGAGATCGTCCTCGTCAGAGGGGACACCCTCGTCGCCCTCGCGAGGATTCAGGTCGTCATCGTCCTCGATGTACTCGTCCTGGCGGTTCCGGCCGTCCTCGATGTCGACGTCCTCGTCCTGGAAGAGGGGATGTGGTGGCTTTCGCGCCGGTCCGCCTCTCATGCTCGACCTCCTCGTGGTGACAAATGACAGATGTCCCGGGTGTGCCCTACCGCCCCGCCTTGACGCGTCGGCGGGCGGACACCACCTTCGGCAGCACGTCCCGCTCGTAGAACTTCATGAAGCCTTCCTGGTCGGGCCCGACCTGATGCACGCAGACGTGGTCGTATCCTGCTTCCACGTATTTCTGGACGGCCGAGACGTGCCGCTTGGGATCGGGTCCACAGGTGATCACCTCGGCGACCTGATCTTCCGTGACGGGCTTGGCCGCCGCCTCGAAGTGCTCGGGCAAGGGAAGCTCCCAGGAGAGGCTGCTCTCGAGCGCCGAGGTGGGCCAGTACTGGTGCGCGGTCTTCCGGGCCGCGGCCTCGCTCTTGGCCCAGCACACCGTGAGCTCGCCATACCGCGGCCTGCCGTCGCCGCCCGCCTTCTCGAATTGGTCCAGCAGGGAGGCCGAAGGCTCGGTGCCGATCACTCCATCGCCCAGGCGTCCGGCCATCTCGGCGCCCTTGGGACCTCCCGCCGCGATCACGAGCGGGGGTGGGGCATTCGGCAGGGTGTAGAGGCGCGCGTTCTCCACCGTGAAGTGACGACCCCGGTGGCTGACGTTGTCGCCTTTCCAGAGCCGGCGGATGATCTCGACCGCTTCTTCCAGCCGCTCTTGCCGGATTTCCGTCTCCGGCCACCCATGGCCCACGATGTGCTCGTTGAGGTTCTCGCCCGTCCCCACTCCGAGAAAGAATCGTCCGGGCATCATGGCGGCTGCCGTTGCCGCGGCCTGCGCCACCACGGCGGGATGAATGCGGACGGTCGGGCACGTGACCGCGGTGCCGAGCTCCAAGCGTCGCGTCACCTGGGCGATGCCGCCGATGACGGCCCAGACAAACGGACTCTGTCCCTGCCTGTCGACCCAGGGATGGTAGTGGTCCGAGATCAGCGCGAACGTGAAGCCGCTCTCCTCGGCCATCTCGGCCTGCCGCACGAGGTCCGAGGGCTTTTGCTCCTCGCTGGAGAGCTTGTAACCGAGCCGGATGCTCCGGTGCGCCTGCCGTCGCCGCGCCGCCATGTCAGTGAGCAAGCAGCAAGAAGAATGCCGCGCGCGCGGCGGCGAGAACCATGTGCTCTTTCCATCGTGCTGGTCGCCCTCGGCCTTCGGGCCGGCACCGACGACCCGGTAAGGGCGACTCGCGAAGAAAGCGCTTCGGGGCCGACGGCGCCCGGGTGCTGCAGTGGCGCGCCCAGAGAGGACGGCACGGCTATTGCTCGATTTCTGGCCCATGCGAACGGTCGAGATCATGGGCAGAGCGTGCCGTCTTCCGATACTGCTGATGGCATTGACGCTCGAGACGTCGATGTCCGACTTCGTCGATCTGCAGCGTCTCTCCGATGAGGACCGGCGAGCGCGGTTGAACCTGCCCGCCGGCTGCGTGCCGAGCCTGACGGCCGTGCAGAGCACGACGCCGCCCCTGGATCGCGTCCAGGTCCTCGTCGAATGCCGCCAGAGCGCCGTGACCGACGGTGCCCGGTCGGGGGCGCGGCCGCCTCGCCGAATCCGCTGATCACCTCGAGGCGCCACTCGCGCTCGGAAGCGGGGCCGCGCCGCGGGCTGCCTCGCCCGAGCGGGAGAGACGCCGCTCCAGGAGCAGGAGCTTGCGGAAGAGCACCTCCCACTCCTCGAACGGCACGTGGGCCGTTCGGATGCCCCGCTCGATCGCCCGGAGAATCGATCGCGCGTGACGGCGTCCCCCGGGCCCTTCCAGGCGGCGCCCGCCGCGCCGCAGCCAGTCCTCGAGAAGCCGGCCTTCCGTCGTCCACGTCATGTAGAGTGCGGAGAAAGCCATGCTCTCGGCCAGCGCGGCGCGGGCCCGCGCCACCTCGGTGGCGGGGCCGGCGAGAATGAGGTCCGAGGGATGCAAGGTGACCTCGATCCCCGTCGAGCGCAGCGTGGCGAGGCGCTCGGCGACGAGAGCCGACCCCGCGTCCCCCGCGAGCGCCGAGAAGATCCGGATGGGCACCCGGATCATCCAGCTGGCTTGAACCTCCTGCGTCCTCCAGCCCGATTCCGCCAGTGATCTCCGGAGCTGGCGCAGTACCTCGGAATACGAGTGGGCCTCCACGAGCACGGGAACGTGGGTGGTCGTCCACCGCCACGCCATGGCCCGAGCCTGCATCACGGGGGCAAAGAAGAGGAGCCACACGAGCGTCACCGCGAGCCCGATGGTGACGGGATACCCCTTCAGGACGGTACGGGTCCGCCCCGCCAAGGTCCGGGGACGCTGCAGGGGATCGAAGGCGAGGAGACACAGGGCTCCCACGGCGAGCGGAGAGACGAGGGTGATCACAGCCATGGCGAGCCGGATCCAGCCCGGATGCACCCACGCCGGTATCGTCACGAAAGCGACAAGGAAGGTCGCGAGGGAGGGGAAGGCGATACCCATCGCGGCAATGAGCCAGGCCAGGGCCGCAAACGACATCATGGAGAGGTAGATCTGCCGCCGAGGCGGAACGCGCCCGAAGAGCGTGATGGTAGCCCAGGCGAAGGCGGTATTGAACACGCGGCCGGTGGTGCGCGAAAGAAGAGTGAGAAGAAGCTGTAGCAGGGCCATGCATCACCCACGATGCCTCGCCCCGCGGCAGGCGCCGTCGTGCGGAACGAGGTGGCGGCTCGAGCCACTCGGCGACTCGGAGCGGTTGACGAGCAGCGATGAGGTCAGTGACGTGACAGCCGTCCTACCCGTTCGGACTTCGAGTGGCTATCGCGTCGCTGGTGGTGCTCTCCGGTGAGGACGCCCCAGAGAAACCACAGCACGGTCAGACCCAGGAAGACGGCGACCAGATCTCCGGCTGTTTCAGGCATGGCTCGCCCCCTCGTCGACTAGCGGGTGGGCACGGGAGGTGGCGGCGGAGGCATTGGTGCGGTCACCCCCGAGGGCGTCCACACCCAGTAGTACGGCACCTTCGTTCCATCGCCATAGAGCACATAACGGCCTTCGGGATAGGTCACCACCCGTTCGGGGGTTGTCGCCGCCGCCACCGCCACGGGCACCTGGCGCTCCGTTGTCGTCTCTTTCGAATAGATGCATCCGGCGAGCAAGGCCAGAGCCGTCAGCGATGTCGCCAGCGTCCGAGTCGTTCCGCGATTCATGCGAAGCATCTGGAGCCTCCTCTTTCTGTCTCTGCGCGTCGGCAGCCGACGCCCGATGCCCTCGCATAGGCTGTGCCAGGCTCGCGCACGCTCGCGCACGACGGAAGCTCTTGTATCTCGGATGGTTCCTCTGGAGCCGCGATGGTGGCGTTCGGCGCGACCCGACCGCAGGGATAGGATTACCGGGTCAGACGGTCACGGTGGGCGCGGTCGCGTTCTGACCTAGCCGGATACCGCGGATGACTCGAGGATGCGCAGAATGCCGCCGGCGGGAATGGACGCCCAGCCGGGGCGATTGTTTAGCTCGTACCGAAGCTCGTAGCAGGCCTTCTCGAGCTCGAAGGCCGCGCACGCTCTCGCCAGCTCCTCCTCGGACTTGGGCACGAGCCGGACGGGGCTCTCCGCCACGGCCGCCCCGTAGCCGTCGAGGAAAGCGCGGCGGGCATGCCCCTCCCAGGTGGCGAGCCAGCGAAGAGCGCGCTCGCGCTCCGCGGGCGGGCGCCGGCCGACCGTGGTGTGCACGGCATAGTTCAGCGACCGGAGCATGCCCGCGACGTCGCGAAGGGGCGGCTGCTTGGCCCGGCGCTCCTCGAGGGGCCGGGCGGGCTCGCCTTCGAAGTCCAGGATGGCGAAGCCGTCGTCCGTCTTGAGGACCTGGCCCAGGTGGTAGTCGCCATGGCAGCGGATCTTGTGCGTCCGCGCGCTCCCCAGAAGCCCGATATGGCCGACCGCGGCATCGATGTGATCCGACGCGCGCCGGAGCGCCTCGCGAATGAGGCGAAGACCCGGAAGCGACTCCGCGGGGATCGACGTGGTGTCGGAGACGAGCGCCTCGAGCTCGCGGGCGATCCGGGAGCACCAGCGGCCCACGTCCTCGTGGGTGACGGGCTCTGGACTGAAGGAGGGCAGGAGCGGATCGGAGGCGAGGGCCGTATGGAGCCCGCCCGTGATCGCGCCCAGCTCTCGGATATCGCGGGTCAAGGGGCCGGCGATCGAGGCGATGCGATCATCGGCCTGCTCGGTGTTGCCCTCTCCGACGATCCGCTCGAGGGCCTCGCAGAGGTCGTCGAGAGTGGCCAGGGCATGGCGCCAGCCATCTCCCGCGTTCTCGATGAACTCCTGGAGCAGGCCGAGAGTGGCGACCTGACCGGATGGACCCACGTACTCGATCCAGCCGGCGAGCCGCGGGACATGGCTGAAGTGGGTTCGGCTCGTGAGGAAGTGCAGGACTTCCAGCTCCGGATTGATGCCGCCTTGCGGCCTTCTGATCGACTTCAAGATCAGCCGTCGGTCGAAGACGATGGAGGTATTGCTCTGCTCTCCCGAGATGCGACGGGCAGTGACCGTCTCGTCCATCGTCGCCGCCGCGTGGGAGGGCAGCGCGTGACACGCGAAGCGACCGGCCCGCCCGGTAAGCTGCCGCTCGGACGCGATGGCGGCGAGCAGCTGCCGGCCGAAGCTCGGCTCCACGTGCGCGTCGATGAGCGCCTGTCCCTCGAGGCGACCCGCCACATCGGCGGCGGCGATGTCGCCGGCGGCGCCGATGGCAAGCGGCGTGTAGTAGCGCTCGCCGTCCACGCGCAGGAGGAGGAGCAGGATGTCGGGCGTGAGGACCGCCCAGTCCTCGACCTCGACGGAGTCGATGCCGTGCGTCTTGGCGGCGAACCAGCGCTGGCTCAGGAGGAAATCTTTGAGCCGATCCCGGCCCGCCCCTTCGAGGAGGTCCACCACCACCTCGGGCTCAGAGAGTGATCTCTTCGACGCCATAGAAGATCTGCTCCTGCCGCGGGGGCTGGAGGCGGAACCAGTAGTAGCCGTAGGGCGCCAGGCTGACGAAGTATGGCTGTTCGCGAACGGGGGGGAACCGGCTCTCGCCCAGGAGCTCGATCGGCGTGTGCCCGGCCCAGGGGCGGAGGTCGAGCTCGACGGGCTGGGCCGCGCCGGAGAGATTGTGGACGGCCAGAACCGTCTCGCCCTCGTACTCGCGGACGTGGGCAAGCACGCTGTCGTTGGCGGGGCGCAGGAAACGGAGCGTCCCCCGGCCGAACACCCGCGTCTTCTTGCGGGCCGCGATGAGGTGCTTCATCCAGTTGAGCAGCGAGGACGGCGTGCGCTGCTGCGCCTCGACGTTTATCGACTGGTAGCCGTAGACGGGATCCACGATGAGAGGCAGGTACAGGCGGGCCGCGTCCGCGCGGGAGAAGCCCGCGTTGCGATCGCCCGTCCACTGCATGGGCGTCCGCACCCCGTTGCGGTCGCCCAGATAGATGTTGTCCCCCATACCCACCTCGTCGCCGTAATAGAGGATGGGACTCCCCGGCAGGGTGAAGAGCAGGCTCGTGAGCAGCTCGATCTTCCGGCGGTCGTTGTCGAGGAGGGGGGCGAGGCGCCGCCGGATGCCGAGGTTGAGCCGCATGCGCGGGTCGGCGCTATAGGCGTGGTAGAGCCGCCGCCGCTCCTCCTCGCTGACCATCTCCAGGGTGAGCTCGTCGTGGTTGCGCAGGAAGAGGCACCACTGGCACGAGGAGGGGATGTCGGGCGTGTGGAGGAAGATGTCCGTGATGGGGCGCCGGTCGGCGTGGCGCACGGCCAGGAAGATCCGCGGCATGAGGGGGAAGTGAAAGGCCATGTGGAACTCGTCGCCGTTCCCGAAGTACGGCCGGACGTCGGCCGGCCACTGATTGGCCTCGGCGAGGAGGATCCGTCCCTCGTAGCGCGCCTCGATCTGGGCCCGCACCTCGCGCAGGAACTCGTGAGTCTCCGGCAGGTTCTCGCAGTTGGTGCCGTCGCGCTCGAAGAGGTAGGGCACGGCATCGCACCGGTAGCCGTCGAGACCGCGGTCGAGCCAGAACTGCATGGTCTCGAGCACCTCTCGGCGCACGGAGGGATTGTCGTAGTTGAGGTCGGGCTGGTGCTGGAAGAAGCGGTGCCAGTAGTAGGCCTTGGCGACCTGATCCCAGGTCCAGTTCGAGGGCTCGGAGTCGACGAAGATGATCCGTGCCTCGCGGAAGCGCTGATCCGTGTCGCTCCACACGTAGTAGTCGCGGTACGGAGAGTCGGGAGACCGCCGCGCCGCCTGGAACCAGGGATGCTGATCCGAGGTGTGGTTCATCACGAAGTCCGCGATGACGCGGAGGCCGTGGGCGTGGGCGGCCTCGAGGAAGCGCTCGAAGTCGGCCGTCGTGCCGTAGTCGGGATGGACGGAGCGATAGTCCGACACGTCGTAGCCGTCGTCGCGGAGAGGGGACGGATAGAAGGGAAGGAGCCAGAGACAGTCGACGCCCAGCTCCTTGAGATAGTCGAGCCGGCTCGTCAGCCCCGGGAAATCGCCGATCCCGTCGCCGTTGCCGTCCTGAAAGGTGCGGACGTGCAGCTCGTAGAAGACGGCGTCCTTGTACCAGAGGGGATCGCTCATCACCCGCCCCCGGGCCGCTGCGCGCGATAAATCGCGGCGGGCTCCCCCTGCGGATCCAGGGTGACCGTCAACGAGCGCTCGCCCACGAGCCGCCGGTGGTCGGACAGGAGCTCGTGGAGCTCGATGGGCTCGCCCCCCGTTATGCCCATCTCCTCGAGGGGGAGGTGGAGGGTGGTCTCGTGGGCGGCGAAGGGATCCAGGTTGACCGCGACGAGGACGATGCTGTCGCGGGCCGGCGTCATCTTGCCGTAGAAGAGCACGTGGGGGCTGTCGGCCTCGTAGAAGCGCAGGTTGCCGTAGGCCTGGAGCGCCGGATTCTCCCGACGGATCGCGTTGAGACGCCCGATGTAATCCGTGATGTGGCCGGGGCTCGTCCAGTCCCGGACGCGTATCTCGTACTTCTCGGAGCTCGCGTATTCCTCGGAGCCGGGGGCCACCGCCTCCGACTCACAGAGCTCGAAGCCGCTGTACATGCCCCAGAGGGAGGACAAGGTGGCGGCGAGGGCCGCGCGCATCTTGAAGGCGGGGCGGCCCCCGCGCTGGAGCACCTCGGACAGGATGTCTGGGGTATTCACGAAGAGGTTGCCCCGGAAGTATTCGACCATGGGCGGCGTGGTCAGCTCCCGGAAGTATTGCGTCAGCTCCTCCTTCGAGTTGCGCCAGGTGAAATAGGTATACGACTGGGTGAAGCCCGTCTTGGCCAGCTCCTGCATGATCTTGGGACGGGTGAAGGCCTCGGCGAGGAAGATGACCTCGGGATGCCTGTCCTGCACCTCCCGGATGAGCCACTGCCAGAAATCGAACGGCTTCGTGTGCGGGTTGTCGACCCGGAAGATGCGGACGCCCTGGTCGACCCAGAAGAGCACGACGCGGAGCAGCTCCTCCCACAGCGCTTCCCAGGCCGTCGAGCTGAAATTGATGGGAACGATGTCCTCGTACTTCTTGGGCGGGTTCTCGGCGTACCGGATGGTGCCGTCGGGCCGCCGGTAGAACCATTCAGGCTGCTCGCGGAGCCAGGGGTGATCCGGGGAGCACTGGAAGGCGAGGTCGAGGGCGATCTCGATGTCGAGCTCTCCGGCGGCGGCGACGAGGCGACGGAAGTCTTCGAGCGTTCCGAGCTCCGGATGCACGGCCGTGTGGCCGCCTTCCAGGCCACCGATCGCCCACGGGCTGCCCGGATCGTCGGGGCCGGCCACGAGCGAGTTGCTTCGGCCTTTGCGGCCGGTGCGTCCGATCGGGTGGATGGGCGGGAAGTACAAGACATCGAAGCCCATGCGCCGCACCTCGGGCAGCCGCGTGATGCAGTCCGCGAAGGTCCCGTGGCGCCTCGGCGCCCCGCTCTGCGAGCGCGGGAACAGCTCGTACCACGAGGCGAAGCGCGCGCGCGGCCGATCCACCACCACCTCGAGCTCCCGATCGAAACGGGTGGTATCCCGCCGCTCCTGCCGCCGGCTCACCACGTCGCGCAATCGGGGATCCAAGAGCACGTCGACCTTGGCTGCCTGATCGCCCGACGACTCCAGTCGCGCGAGGGCATCATCCAGGACGGTCGCGTCGGGCCCCGTGGCCGACGCTCGGCTCCGATGCACCAGCTCGACCCCTTCCAGGATCTCGCTCGTGAGATCGGGCTGGCTGCCTGCGCGCCGTCGCTCGGTCTCGTCCGCCCAGGAGGCGAAGACGTCCGTCCACGCCTCGATGGTGAACTGGTAGCGGGTATTGGCCTCGAGGGGAAAGTCGCCCGCCCATCCGTCGTTGTCGACCAGACGCATGGGGGACTCGCGCCAGGCGGATTCGTCCTGCGCGCGAAAGACGATGGCGGCCCCGAGCACGGCATGCCCTTCCTTGAAGATGTCGGCGGTGACCACGAGCCGGTCCCCGACCTCCCGCTTCACGGGATACCGCCCGTCCTCGAGGGCGGGGCCGACGTGCGTGATGACGATGGGGCGTCGCTCTTTCTTCATCGCCAGCGATCCACCAGGTAGGGTTTCTCGTCCTCGAAGACGCGGGCGAGGCGCTCCATCGATTGGGCCACCGCGGCGTCCGGCCGCAGGCGCGTCTCCAGCACGAGGGAAGCGACCCGTCCCAGGTACAGCGGGGCCAGGGACTGGGTGATATGGCTCCGGTACATGACGCGCGCGCGGTAGGCGAGGAGGAAATCGTAGACCACTCTCGCCCACAGGCGATCGCCCATCCGGAACTCGCTGGAGGGATACTCGCTCAGGGCGAGCATGTCGCCCAGGTCGTCGGGAGCGAGGATCCGCTCCCAGATGGGCAGGAGGTCGCGCACACCCTGCCGGAAGCCCACGAGCATGCGCTCAGGATCGATGGGCGCGGCGCGGGCCGTGGTGCCGGAGGCAGGGCCGGGCGGGACGCCGAAGACGGGAACGGGCTCGGATCCGCGCACGTCGAGCCAGGCGGCCTCGTGCCGCTCCGCGATGGCGAAGAGCGCGCTCGCCACGCGCCCGACGGTGGGGCCGAGGGGAGCGGGCGGCCGCTGCGATGAGACGGCGCGCGGCCCGAGGACGGACTGCGCGAAGGGGAACGACTGTCCGGACATGGCCACGGGCAGCCAGAACTCCAGACCCTGGCGCGCGATGTCCGTGGTCCAGACGTCCTGGGCGAGGAGAAACTCCGCCGCCTCGCCCGAGCAGGCAAACTCGTCGGCGATGGGATACCAGAACTGGTGCCCGAAGAGCGCGCGGAGCAGCGGCACCACGAAGAGCTGGGTGAGCGTGCCCTCGTAGCGGCCTCGCTGATAGACGGGCAGCACGAAGCCGCGGCCTTCGGAGAGCACGGGCTCACCGAGGCACCGGATCCATTCCGGGGTCATGCTGGTGATCTCGCTGTTGAGCATGACGAGTCCCCGCGCGCCCCGCTCGCGCGCGAGGCCCAGCACCGTCCGGAGCCCTTCGCTCCACCCGCTCCCGTCATCCGTCGAGGGCAGCGTGCTCGACGGACGCGCGTGCACGAGGCGCAGTCCCTCGCCGATCTCCTCGATCTGGCCCGCGCGGTCGTCGGCGAGCGTGCCGTCCACATGGATGACGTCGGCGGTGAGGCCGCCGAAATGCGCGGCCATGCCGTCGCGGACGATCTTGACCACCGAATCCACCGGGGCGGTGCCTCCTGTCGTGATCACGCCGATGGCCAGATCGGTCGCGCCGGACTCCTTGGGCTCGCCGGGGGGGGTCAGGGATTCGTGCGGGTGGTCCACGGTCACCGGGTGAGCAGGGCGAGCAGCGCCAGGTAGTCGCCCAGGTGTCGGGTGATGAGAAAGTTCCGTCGGATGTGCTCGCGGCCCGCCGCGCCCATCCGACCGATCAGCTCCGGGTTGCTCAAGAGCTGGCGGGTGCGGAAGGCCGCTCCTTCCACCGTCTCCACCGTATAGCCCGTGACGCCGGACACGATCTGGACGGGTATGCCGCCCGCCACGCTGCCGATGACCGGCTTGCCTTTCCACATGGCCGCGGCCACGTCGATCCCGAAGCCCGTGGTCAGGGGCTTGTGCAGGACGATGACGGCGGCGCGCTCCAGCGCGTTCACCTCGGACTGGGGATCCGGGGGGAGCGAGACCACGGACACGTCGGGATCGTGGCTGGCCGCCTCCTGGACTTCGGCGAGGACGTCGCCGCCCGGGCCGGGGGGCGGACCGGCGAGGACGAGCCGGACGTCGTGGTGCTTCTTCACGTGCCGGTAGGCGTTGATCACGCCCAGCGGATCATGCGCGCGGTCGAAGCGGCCGACCTGGAGGAGGAACGGCTTGTCCCTGGGCACGCGCAGCCGCTCCAGGTGCGCGGCCTGCTCGGCGCGGGGCATCTCGCGGTTCCGCTCCGAGAGGGGGTCCACGGAGGCGTGCACGATGAAGCGCGGCACGGTCAGGGGCGCCGCGAATCGGGGCAGCGAGAAGACCACGGCGTCGTAGCGCTGGGCGAAGGGGCGGAGGGCGTTCCAGAGCTGCGGCTGCGGGGACGAGAGATCGTGATGGTATCGCCACACCCAGCGGGCGGACGATGAGCGGCTCTCCACCAACAGGAGGGGCGCGGTGTCGTGGACCATGACCAGATCGCCGTCGAGGCGCAGGCGCGCCGCGTTCTCCGCGCTCACCGCGCGGAGCCGCGCGAGCATGGCGTCCGTCACCACCTGCTCCGTGCCCATGAGCCCTCTGGACACCGTGCGCATGATCCCTTCGAAGTCGGCGGAGCCGATGAGGATCTCCCAGCTCGTGTCGATGCCGAGATCGTTGAGGATGGGCACGAGACGGTTGAGCAGCTCGACCATGACGCGCCCGTACCGGGAGGCACTCACATGGACGAGGCGCCGGCCTCGCAGCCGCTCGCCGATCCGCAGCAGGAAGTCGACGGCGCCCCGCGGAGCGACGTCGCGGTAATCGTCCAGCTTCGCCCAGGCGACGGCGGCGGTCATTGGGCCTGCTCGTCAAGGGCGCCCGTGAGCACGGTCAGGTGACGATCGCGCATGCGTTCGAGGCTGCCCACGTACGGGTCTATCCGCTCGAGGCGCTCGGTCACCTCGGGCCGGTCGAGGGCGGAGGCGACCCACTCCGCGAAGTCGCCGCGGCGGCGCCCCAGGCGATAGCGCGCCTCGATGAGATGGTAGAAGAGCGCGCTGATGTCGATCTCGGCGAGGGCGTCGCGGAACTCGCGGAGGGTACGCGCCTGGTGGCCGGTGGGGACGGGGATCAAGTGGGCCTGGAAGAAGCGGAAGGGATCGATCGGGCCCGCGGGGGCGGGGGCGGGGAAGTGCTGCAGGTGATCGCTGATCACCGCGACCAGCTCCTCGCGCACGTGCTCCATGGAGTCGGAGGCGAAGGGATCGATGGCGGCCAGACGCTCGGCCAGGCGCTGATCCCGCATCTCCCCTCCCGCCCAGACGGCGAAGTCGTTCGGATAGGCGGCGGGGAGGACGGGCCGATGCAGCAGCGCCGCCGCAGTATGGCAGAAGAGCGATTCGACGGGAACGCGGCCGAGCTGGTCCAGGAGCTCGCGCACATCTCGAGCCTCGTAGGGCAAGAGCTCGCGCAGATCGACGCAGCCGAGAAAGACGAAGGGCTCCACGCTCACCGTGATGCCTCCGACACGTACCAGTAGACGCTCCAGGGCAGGAGCTCGGTCCACGCGGGCCCTCCCGGACCCAAGCCGTAGACCGCACGACCCCAGTCCGGCCGGGGGCCGCCGTGGCGGGCGGGCTCGGCGCCCAGATTGGCGATGAGGCGAAGGACGCGCTGCTCCGGAAAGGTCCAGGTTGCCTCCAGGGCCGTTTCGGCAAGAAGCGCCCAACGCGTCTCCGGCACGGGCTCGCCGCTCAGGAGGGGCATGATCTCGCGGCTTCGCACGTCGAGGAGCGTGCGGTGGAAATCGATCCACTCCCGGTACGGCGTTCGCGCGGTGCGCCGCCAGTCGAGGACGGAGCGGGCGAAGGTCCGCTCGTCCTGGGGATCGGGGATGCGCATCCGGGCCCGCGGCCCCGCGAACTCCGGGAAGCGGGCGAACTCGCGCCGCCGACCTTCCGACACGGCCGCCCCGAGATCTCCGCCCAGCTCGGAGAAGAAGAGGAAGGGCTCGGGAGCCGCCCACTCCTGACCCATGAAGAGGAGGGGCAGGGGTGGCGCGAGAAGGAGCACGGCGGTGGCCGCCCGCACCGCTTCGGCGGGGGCGAGGGCGGTGATGCGCTCGCCGAGGGCGCGATTGCCGATCTGATCGTGGTTCTGCAGGAACCCCACGAACGCCGTGGGGGGCAGGGCCGCGCTCGGCTCTCCCCTCACGCGCCCGCGATACGGCGACCACTCGCCCTGAAAGGCGAAGCCCTCGCAGAGGGCGCGCGCGAGGTGCGGCAGCGGCGGCTGGTAGTCCGCGTAGTAGCCGTCTCGCTCACCGGTCAAGAGGGTGTGGAGGGCGTGGTGGAGGTCGTCGTTCCACTGCGCCTGGTAGAGGGGGCGCTTGTCCTCGCCGGCGCAGGCGAGATACCGTGATTCATTGCCGTCGTTCTCCAGGACGAGATGCACGAGCCGGTCGCGCCCGGGGCCCTCGGCCACGGCGCGGGCCAGCTCCACGAGCACGTGCCGGGCCGAGGAATCCGCGATGGCGTGCACGGCGTCGAGACGTAGACCGTCCAGATGAAATTCTTCGAGCCAGTACAGGGCGTTGTGGACGACGAAGGACCGCACGACCTCGCATCCCGGCTCGTCGAAGTTGACGGCATCGCCCCACGGCGTCTTGTGCGCCCGGCTGAAGAAGGCCGGCGCGTAGCGGTGCAGGTAGTTCCCCTCGGGGCCGAAATGGTTGTAGACGACGTCGAGGAAGACGGCGAGGCCGCGGGCGTGACAAGCTTCCACGAGCGCCTTGAGGGTCTCCGGCCGCCCGTAGCTGCTCTCCGGCGCGAAGGGGAGGACGCCGTCATAGCCCCACCCGCGGCGACCGGGGAAATCCGAGACGGGCATGAGCTCCACCGCCGTCACCCCGAGCGAGACGAGGTGATCGAGCCGGTCGGCGAGGCCGGCGAAGGTGCCTTCGGGGCTGAACGTCCCGACGTGTAGCTCGTAGAAGACGAGACGCTCCGCGGGCAGGCCGCGCCATTCGGCATCGGACCATGCGAAGTCGAGGGGATCGACGACCTCGCTGGCCCCGTGGACGTCGTCCGGCTGGAAGCGGGAGGCGGGATCGGGCACGAGCAGGTCCCCGTCGATCCTGAACGAATAGCGGGAGCCGGGCGGCGCCTCGCGCGTCACCCATTCCGCCCATCCCGCGGCATCGCGGGGCATGGCGAACCCCTGCTCTCGGTCGGCGAGCCAGAGCTCGACACTGCGCGCCGCGGGCGCCCACAAGCGGAAACGCGTGGTACCGTCGTCGCGCGTCTCCGCGCCGAAGGGCATGCGGTGCGCGCGCCTCCGCGCGAGCTGTCCGCTCATGTCCGCGCCCTCGGCCGCCGCAGCTGCAGCACGGCGAGGGAGCGCGCCTCCAGCGGGTAGTTCTCGCCCGCGCGGAAGGTGGGCGGACGCGGCCCGACCTCCCAGTCGCGCGTGTCCAGCACCAGCTCCCACCGCACGCGGGCCTCGTGGGCAGGCAGGATGAAGGGGATGGGCTCGTGGTGGGCGTTCAAGAGGAGCAGGAAGGTGTCGTCCACGATGGGCTGCCCCTTCTCGTCCGTCTCCTCGATGGCGTCTCCAGCCAGGCGCAGCCCGAGACAACGCGTGAAGCTACTGCTCCACTCATCCTCGGTCATCTCCTTGCCGTCGGGACGGAACCACGAGAGATCCTTGACGGCCGAGCCGTGGATGCGACGGCCCTGGAAGAAGAGGCGCCGGTGGAAGACGGGATGGTCGAGGCGCAGCCGCACCAGGCGGCGGGTGAAGTTCAGCTGGCGCAGGGCCGCCCGCGACAGGGGCCAGGGATGCCAGGAGATCTCGTTGTCCTGGCAGTAGGCGTTGTTGTTGCCGTGCTGGGTCCGACCGACCTCATCGCCGCCCAGGATCATGGGGACACCCTGGGAGAGAAGGAGCGTGGCGAGGAAGTTGCGGATCTGACGCTCGCGCAAGGCCTGGATGGCGGGATCGTCGCTCGGGCCCTCGACGCCGCAGTTCCAGGAGGCATTGTCGTCCGTGCCGTCGCGGTTCTCCTCCCCGTTCGCCTCGTTGTGCTTCAGGTCATACGTGACGAGGTCGGCCAGGGTGAATCCGTCGTGAGAGGTGACGAAGTTGATGCTCGCCGAGGGCCGGCGCCCACCCTGCTCGTAGAGATCGCTGGAGCCGGTCAGCCGGTAGCCGAGCTCGGCGACCTGCCACTCGTCGCCCTTCCAGTAGCGGCGGATGGCGTCACGGTAGCGGCCGTTCCACTCCGCCCATCCCGCCGGGAAGTTGCCGACCTGATAGCCGCCCTCGCCCAGATCCCACGGCTCTGCGATGAGCTTGACCTGCGAGATGACAGGATCCTGCTGGATGACGTCGAAGAAGGCGGAGAGACGGTCCACGTCGTGGAACTCCCGCGCGAGGGCGGAAGCGAGATCGAAGCGGAAGCCGTCGACGTGCATCTCGAGTACCCAGTAGCGCAGGCTGTCCATGATCAGCTGGAGCGTGCGCGGATGGGTCATGTTCAGCGTGTTGCCGCAGCCCGTGTAGTCCATGTAGTGGCGCTTATCGTCGGGCACGAGGCGGTAGTAGGCGGCGTTGTCGATGCCCCGGAAAGCGAGGGTAGGGCCGAGGTGGTTGCCCTCCGCGGTGTGGTTGTAGACCACGTCGAGGATGACCTCGATACCCGCTTCGTGGAGGGTCTTGACCATCGTCTTGAACTCGGCCACCTGCTCCCCGGGAGTTCCCGACGATGCGAACCGGGGGTCGGGAGCGAGGAAGCCGATCGAGTTGTAGCCCCAGTAGTTCGTCAGGCCGCGGTCCACGAGATACTTGTCGGCGATCGAGTAGTGGACGGGCAGGAGCTCCACCGCCGTGATGCCGAGCCGGCTCAAGTATTCGACGGCGCCGGGCGACGCGAGGCCCGCGTACGTGCCCCGCAGGGCGCGCGGAACCTCGGGGTGCCGGGCTGTGAATCCCTTGACGTGCAGCTCGTAGATGACGGTCTTGTGCCACGGCGTCCGGGGGCGGCGGTCCTCTCCCCAGCCGAAGGACGGATCGATGGCCACCGACCTCGGCATGTAAAGAGCGCTGTCGCTGTCATCCGGCGCGAGATTTCCGGCGGGGTCGCCGAGCTTGTACCCGAAGAGCGAGGGGTGCCATGTCAGAGATCCGGTGATCGCCTTGGCATACGGGTCCAGGAGGAGCTTGGCCGGATTGAAGCGGTGCCCGTTCTCGGGCTCGTAGGGCCCGTGGACCCGGTAGGCATAAGGGAGGCCCGGTCTCGCTTCGGGCAGGTAGACGTGCCACACCTGGTTCGTCTGCTCCTGCATGCGGAGCCGGTGGCGCTCGCGTCGCGGATCCTCGGGATCGAAGAGACAGAGATCCACGGCCGTTGCGTGCTCGCTGAAGAGCGCGAAGTTGACGCCCGAGCCGTCCCAGGTGGCCCCGAGCGGGTACGGCATGCCGGGCCGCCGGCGCAGCGGCGTCCTGGATGATTCCGCCCGAGGGGGCGTCACGAGCCGGGCTCCCCGCGCACGAGCATGGCCACGGGCAGGCTGCCGAAGAGCGCGCCGGCTCTGAGGGCGGGAACACCGTCGCGCCGCTCCGTGGCGACCCGAAGGCCGGAGAAGCGATCCGTGTACTCACCCTCCAGGCTCGAATCGCCGAGGGAGAGCCAGGTGTCTCCCCATACGGAGTCGCCGAGGGGGAACCGCCCCGTGAAGTCGGTGAGGCGGGCCGAGAGTCGCGGCACCGCGACGATGACGGCCTGGCCGCCGTCTCGGCGGGCCAGGCCGATGAGATGCTCCGCGCGCTCCCCGGAGGCCGAGAGGGGGGCATAGCTCCCCGACCTGAACAGGCTCTCGCGCTCCCGGCGGAGTGTGAGCGCCCGCTGCGTCACGTAGAGCTTGATCCGCCCATCCGGCCAGGTCTCGAGGAGCTCCGCACCCAGCTGCTCGAGGCCGTCGGGACGATCAGCGATCCGGGCGGCCAACGTATCCAGCAAGGTTTGGCGCCGGGCGAAGTCGACGGGGCGGCGGTTGTCGGGATCCACGAGCGAGAGCGACCAGAGCTCGGTGCCCTGATAGAAATCCGGGATCCCGGGCACCGCGACCTTGAGGACGGCCTGGGCGAGCGAGTTGACGGCGCCATAGAGCGCCACCAGGCGCTGGAAGGGCACGAACGCGCTCGGGAAGGGGCTGCCCGAGGCAAGCAGCTCGTTGACGAAATGGAAGACGCCCCGATCATAGGCGGCGTTCGGATTGATCCAGCTCGTGCGCCGCTTCGCCTCCTTCGTCGCCTTCTCCATGTACTCGCTGATCCGCCTGGCGAAGGACTCCATCGACTCGTCGGCCTCGTCGGCGGGCCAGGCGCCGACCAGGGTCTGGTACAGGAGGTACTCGTCGTTGCGGTCGGGGACCGCTCGCCCATCCACCTCCTGCTTGAAGCGCCGGCCCATCATGCGCCAACGGCGGACGTGGGCGGCCCAGGCGGCCGGCACCTCGGACAGCACGCTGATCCGGGCCCGCACATCCTCGCTCCGCTTCGTGTCGTGCGTCGAGGTGCACACGAGCGACTCCGGCCACCGCTCGAGGCGCCGCGAGTTCTTCTCGTGAAAGGCGGCCACCGATTCGCCGTAGCGGGCGGGATCGCTCCCCACATCATTGAGGGAGACGAGCCGATTGTAGACGTAGAGCGCGGTATCTTCCACGCCCTTGGCGGTGACGGGACCCGTGGTCTGCTGGAAGCGCATGGCGAAGTCCCGTCGCTCCGCCTGCTCGCGCGCGTCGCTCGCCGCGGGATGGCGCAGGAGCAGGGCATCGCGCACGAAATCGAAGACGGAGACGTTGACGGTGGGGTTCCGCCGCTCGGCCTCGGCGACCGCGCGGTCGATGAAGGCGCGGTCCCGGGCGCTCGGTTCCACGCCGTCGTCGCCGACATAGGTGCGATAGACCGGGAAGGCCGCGATGACCTCCCGGATGGTGCGGACGAGGCTGGCCAGGGTGAAGTCGCGCGAAAGCCGGTTGCGCTCCGAGATGTGGTCGAGGCGCTGGCCGAGCTGGATGATCTCGGCGGCCATCGAGACCTGCATGATGAGACGCTTGGCCGCGTAGCTCACGTCGGCCATGGGCGCGGGCGCCCCCGCGAAGCGGGCGTAGATGTGCGACATCTGGCGCGAGGTGCTGCGGTCGACGAGGAGACCGTTGGCCGAGGTCAGGTAGTCGTAGCCCGTGGTGCCCGCCACCACCCACCAGTCGGGCAGCGTCTCCTCGGACATGAGGATCTTCTCGGCGGCGATCCAGAGCGGCCGTGCCGACGGCGCAGCGGGATCGGCCGCCACCCTCCGGCGGTATTCCGCGGCGAGGGCCCCGGCGGCCGCGGGGTCGAGAGCGGGAAGCAGCCGCCGCGCGGTGGCGAGGATGGCGCCTTCCTGGAGGCGGCGGAAGTATTCGCCCGGCGCGTAGAGGCCGTCCGGGTGATCGATCCTGACCCCCGCGACCTTGCCTTCGCCCAGGAGGCGCATGATCAGTTCGTGGGTGGCCTCGAAGACCTCGCGACGCTCCATCCGGATGGCGGCCAGGTTGTTGACGTCGAAGAAGCGCCGGTAGTTGACCTCGTCGCCGGCAACGCGCCAGTCGGCGAGCCGGTAGATCTGCGCGGTGACCAGCCGGTCCAGCGGATCGAAGCTCTCGGGCACACCGGGCTCGCCATTGAAGACGCGCACAGTCTCGTCGAGGGCGTCGTGGACCTCCGCCGACTCCTTGACCAGCGCGGCGAGCCGCCGCTTGATGATCTCCTTCTCGCGCAGTCGCTCCTCGACGCGCGCGGGCTCGGTCTCCGTGTGGCCGGGGAGGTGGGCGAGCGCGGTCAGGACGCTGCGCAGCTCCTGGAGCGACGGGTTGTCCTCGCCGAGGTGCTCGGCGAGGGTATCCAGCCGGTGCGTGAGGATCTGCGGATAGGTGTCCGGATTGATGGGGAGCCGGGCGCCCGCGTAGCGCAGGAAGAACGCGCCGTCCGAGAGCTCGAGCTGGAGCTGCCGGGACTCGAGGACGCGCCCGTACTGATCCGGGAGGACGGGGAGCAGGATCTTGTTGCGGAGCTCGGGCTTCGGTGGGTTCCAGTCCACGTCGAAGATGGCAGCCCGGGGCGAGCTCGGGCCGTTCTCCAGCACGTCCAGCCACCACGGATTGGCGTCCCCCGCGATCCCCATGTGATTGGGCACGAGGTCGAGGATGATTCCGAGGTCGAGTCCGCGGAGGGTCTCGGCCATGCGATCGAAGGTGGCCGCGCTGCCGACCTCCGGATTGAAGGCGTTGTGATCCGTGACGTCGTAGCCGTGCGAGCTGCCCGGGCCACACTTGAAGCATGGCGAGAGGTAAGCCTCGCTCACCCCGAGCGTCGACAGGTAGGGAGCGAGCGCCGCCACCTCGTCGAACCCGAGCGATGGGCCGAGCTGGAGTCGGTAGGTGGCGCTGCGCGGCCGCCCGAGGGCGGCGACCACGTCATCGAAGAGACGGCTCGCGTCGGTCATGGCCGACCTTGGCACCTCCTCAGAGGTGCGTGAGCGTCTCGCTGGGGTGTGGGTCGCGCCGCCGGTATCGGTCCAGGATCTGGCGGGCAAGGAACCGGCCGCCCAGACCGAAGGCCAGAGACAATGTCAGGACCAGGCCCCCGAACGTGATACCGAAGGCGACGAGGACCATTTCCTTGCCGATTCCGAGATGGGTGACGGCCATGGCGGCGGCGAAGAGGAGGACGCCCCAGCGGACGGCCCGGGCCAGGAGTCGGGCCTCGGGCACTCGCGCGTTGACGGCGGCAATCAGGGCACCTTCGCCGAGGAAATTCGCCACGAGCCAACCCACGAGGAGGATCCCCGCGGCCCCGAAGATCTTCGGAAGCCCCGCGAGCACGAAGTCCGTGACGCGTCCTGTCCCGGGAATGGCCAGGGCCTCGACGCCGAGGGTGACGAAGACGATGAAGATGCTCCAGAACACGACGAGGCCTATGACCTCCGAGGGCGCCCGCCGGAGGCCCGAGCGCCCCAGGGCCATGGTCACTCCCCATTCGTCCGCGCGGCGGTCGATGGCGAGGGCGCGGGCGAGGCGTCTCACGATCCTCGCCGTGACCCAGCCTCCGGCGAGGCCCACGGCCGCCAGGGTGAGCATGGCGAGGATGCCCGGTACCACCAGGGCGAGCCGCAGATTGAGATTGCTGATGGCCGCCCACACCAGATCACCCCAAGCGTCGGTCATCGAGGGTCACCCATCATCCGCGCCTCCTTCTTCATCACCCCATCTGCTTTCATCACCCCTTCTGCGTCAAAGTTCAACGCTCGGCCCGATATTCCGTGACCTCGAGGAACTGGGACGCGCAGGAGGCGCAGTAGGCGACCGACTCGAGAGCGTATGCGCACACTGGGCAGCACGGCTGTCCGCAATCGATGCATCCGAGATCGTCGACGGCACGAAGAATCGGCGCTCCGCACTCGCACGTTGATCTGCTCATGGAAGCCTCCTCATGAACTGATGGAACCAACATGACTGCGGGAAGCAACGTGTGCCAAAGGGCTGCAAGTGATATGCCCCGTTGACGACTGCGAGGTAGGTTTCAGTTTCAACGGGTTGCGCGACGCGGGAGCGCCGCGGGTAGCGGCCCGGCGGTAATTACTACACGACGGCAGAGTCTGAGAACCGGGTCGAAACTACCGGGTAGTTCGGTAAGGCAAGACACACGGGGCAACTCTAGGCCGAGTCCTCCAACAGAAATGACTCCGTTAATCATTTGATCTTCCGCGAGCTTGGCTATCGGCGGCGAGTTGGGGCGAGCCTGGCACACACGTTGCGGGCGGTCTCGGGGACGCGCCCCGAGCAGGGCCTCCCAAGGAGACTCGCCAATGATCGAAACCATCCAGGAGCTATCAACGCCCGTGAGCTCCGCCCCGGATTCGAGCGATCGAGGCCATGCATGGGCCGTGGTGCTGGCCGGGGGCCAGGGCATACGGCTGAGAGAGCTGACGCGTCACGTGTACGGAGATGACCGGCCCAAGCAATATGCCGTCCTGACCGGCTCCAAGTCGCTCCTTCGCCAGACGCTCGATCGGGTGAGCAGGCTGGTTCCTCGCCAGCAGATCGCCGTGGTGACCATGGCCGGTCACAGCGCCTATGCGACGGCCGAGCTGAAACATGAGACTCCCACGCCCCATGTCATCGAGCAGCCGAGAGATCGCGGCACGGCCGCCGCCGTGTTGCTGGCCGCTCACTGGATCCTCGCCCGGGATCCTGCCGCCATGATGGTGGTCTTGCCGTCCGATCATTTCGTGGGCGAGGACGAAGCCTTCATGGGCCATGTCAGTGATGCCCTCGGTTTCCTGGACCGCCAGGGCGATCGCATCGTCCTCCTCGGGGCGCAGCCGAGCGAGCCCGAAACGGACTACGGCTGGATCGAGCTCGGAGAACCGCTGCCGAGTTCGGGGCCGAGTCAACTCTACCGAGTGCGGCACTTCAGGGAGAAGCCGACCCAGGCGATAGCGGAGGAACTCTATCGGGGCGGGGCTCTCTGGAACACCTTCGTCTTCGCCGGCCGTGCCACCACCCTCGTCGAGGCCGGGAGCGACTGCCTGCCCGCCCTCCACGAGCGTCTGATCAGGCTCTCGAGGTTCCTGGGCACCGAGCACGAGCGCTGGGCCATTCGCCAGGCCTACGAGCTCTCGCCCCGGGCGAACTTCTCGCAGGCCGTGCTGGAGCGCTGCCCTCGGAAGCTCGCGGTGGTCCGACTCTCCGCGGTGTCCTGGCGGGACCTCGGGACGCCTCGGCGCGTGGTCAAGACGCTGGGCGAACTGGGCATGCAGCCCGACTGGCTGAGGACGCTCCAGCCTTCGACTGTGCTGGCCACCCGTTAGGCGCGGCCGGACGGGCCCGCCCGTTCTGCGTGGGTAAGGGCACTATCCAGGTTGACCGCCGCGCTGATGAGAGCGAGGTGCGTCAGGGCCTGCGGGAAGTTGCCCAGCGCCTCGCCGGCCGGTCCGATCTCCTCAGCGTACAGTCCCACGTGGTTCGCGTAGGTCAGCATCTTTTCGAACATCAAGCGTGCTTCCTCCAGCCGACCCGTCTGCGTCATGCTGTCGGCCAGCCAGAAGCTGCAGGCGCTGAAGGTGCCTTCCTCGCCCTCGAGCCCATCGGGGTTGACGCGGGGATCGTACCTGCGCACGAGGCTGTCCGTGACCAGCTCCTCCTCGATGCGTTCGATGGTCGCGAGCATCCGCGGGTCGTTTGGCCCCATGAACTTCACCAAGGGCATGAGGAGCAGGCCCGCGTCGAGGTGCTCGCTGCCGTAGTACTGCACGAAGCTCCGGCGCTTCTCACTCCACGCGCGGTCCATGATCGCCGTGTAGATCGCATCCCGCGTCTGCCTCCATTCCTCGAAGGGTGCGGGGAGTCCGCGCGCCCGCGCGATGCGCATCGCCCGGTCCATGGCCACCCAGCACATGACCTTGGAGGAGACGAACTGCCGCGGCTGGTCACGGATCTCCCACATGCTCCGGTCCGGCTTGTCCCAGTGTCGGCCCAGCCACTCGAGGAGGCGCACCACGTTCGTCCAGAGATCGTAGGCGATGGGCGCCACGTGCTTGTTGTACAGGTACACGGCGTCGACGAGGCCCCCATAGATATCGAGCTGGAGCTGGCGGTGCGCGTCGTTGCCGATCCGGACCGGGCGGGAGCCGAGATAGCCGCTCAGGTGATCGAGAGTGGTCTCGGGGAGGCGGTGTCGCCCGTCGATGCCGTAGACGACCTGCAGCCCCCCGCGGCCCTTGGTTTCCTGACAGCGCGCCTCGAGCCACCCCATGAAGGCGCCCGCCTCCTCGGTGAAGCCGATGCGAAGGAGGGCGTAGAGGGTGAAGCTCGCGTCGCGAATCCAGGTGTAGCGGTAGTCCCAATTGCGGCTGCCCCCGATGCGCTCGGGCAGGCTCGTGGTGGGGGCGGCGATGAGGGCGCCCGTGGGCTCGAAGGTCAGGAGCTTGAGGACGAGCGCGGAGCGGTGAACCATCTCCCGCCACCGGCCGACATAGTGGGAGTGCGCGAGCCAGCGCCGCCAGTACGCGATGGTCCGCTGCAGCCACTCCTCGATCTCGGGCGCGGCCACCTTCGCTCCCAGCGCCTCCGTGTCCACGGCGGCCTCGAGTACGAAGACCGCCCGCTCCCCGGCCCGTAGCTCGAACTCCGCGGTCGCGCGCCCTTGCTCGACGTGGAGGGGGACGGTGCCCTGCAGCCAGAGCGAGAGCGCAGGCGTGTGGAACAGGATGCCCTCCGACCGGCGGACGGCCTCGTGGGTGGCTCGCGCGTAGTCGAAGGCCGGCCGGCAATCGAGCCGGAAGCGCAGCGCGCCACGAACGACCGAGACACGCCGGACGATGCGAGAGGGCCGGTCGGAGCTCGCTCCCGGATGGACGAGCATGAAGTCCACGATCTCGCCCACCCCATCCGGGTGAAGGAAGCGAGTGATCAGGATATTGGTATCGGGCAGGTAGGTCTGACGGGTGCGGAGCCCGTCGACCGTGGGCGAGATCTGAAAGTGCCCGCCGCGAGCATCGTCCAGCAGGGCACCGAACACGCTGGGCGAGTCGAAGCTCGGCAGGCAACACCAGTCGATGGCTCCGTTGGTGGCCACCAGCGCCACCGTCCGGAGATTTCCAATGATTCCATGCTCCTCGATGGCTGCCGGCATGACGACCCCTCCGCTCCTGTCAGGCATTCCGCATGCCACGAAGTAAAGGTATGGAGATCGCAGCACATTCGCCAGTGGGCCCTCAACGACGGCGGGCCGGCTGGGCCTGAGTCAGTAAAATCGTCCCGGCAGGGCCTCGGCTACTTGATGACCTTCAAGGCCAGGGCGAGATCATCGGCAAGGTGCGAGGCCTTCTCGGCCAGGATCTTCGCCCGGGCCGTGTCCTTTGCTCGGAGGGCCTCCGTTGCCTTCGAAACGAAGTCCTGAACGCTCGACAGTGTCTGGCGCTGCTCCGACGCGAGCTTCGATGGGTCGATCTGGTCGATGACCTGGGCGACATGGGCGAGACGCGCCTGGACGTCCCGCTCGACGCTTTGCGGATTGTCAACGCGCGGAGAGACCTGGGGTGCCGGGGGCAGGGCTGGTGGCGCGGGCGCGGAGGGTGGCGTCCTGACTGCGGCAGGGGGAGCGAGAGGGGCGAAGGCGCAGCCCAGGGGGAGTAGGGCGGCAAGGACGAGGCGGAGAGCCCGGGTCACGCGCTCTCCGCGAGCGGAAGACGAACGATGACCGTGGTGCCGCGCCCGACCGTCGACAGGAACTCCACGCTCCCGTGGTGAAGCTCCACGACCCGGCGAACGAGCGGCAGCCCGATGCCCGTGCCGTCCGTCTTGGTCGTGTAGTACATCTTGAAGATTCGTTCCAGATTCTCCGGAGGAATCCCCGTTCCCGTGTCGGTGACGGTGGCCCTGATCACGCCCCCCTCGTCGGTCGCGGTCGTGACGGTGACCCGGCCACCCTCGGGCATCGCCTGGCAGGCATTGACGATGAGGTTCATGAAGGCGCGCCGGAGCAGCTCTTCGTCCCCCGGCACCCGGGGGAGGGCCTCGTCGAGAGTGACGGTGAAGGCGATCCCCTTGGCCTGCCACTCCGCTTGGAGGAGCGTGGCGATCTCTCGGAGGATGACGTTGAGGCTGATCGGTCTGAGGGAGAGGTCGGAAGGGCGGACGACTTCGAGGAAGCGGTTCAGGACCTGGTCCGCGCGCTTGATCTCCGCCTCGATGATGTCGAGGCTGCGGGCGATGTCGGGAGGCCGGTTCGGGAGGCGCTCCCTCAGGAAGGCGATGTGAACGATCATGGCGTGCAACGGGTTCTTGATGTCGTGGGTGACCTCGGAGGTCAGCTGCCCGAGCGCGGCGAGCTGAGCCGAGTACTGGATGAGTGACTGGAAGGTCCTCGCCGATACCGAGACGGACTTCAGGTCCCTGGTCACGAGAATCGCCCCCTCACACGCCGCGCCCTCCTCGGCGATGGGGAAGACCGAGGCGAGGAGTTCCACGGCGCCCGTCTCCGTCCGCACCTCCAGCGTCACGTTCCGGGTCGCTGCGCCTTCCTCGAGCGCGCGTCGCAGCAGGGGACGCAAGGGATGGTCGGCGCCCAGGAGGTCGTCCAGCGACCCTCCTGCCACGTCCGGGGCAGGCCGTCCCAGTGCCACCTCGCCCGCCCGATTCGCGAAGAGGATCCTGCCGTCGGCGCCGCAGAAGATGATGCCGTCCTCCAGATGGTCCACGGCCGTCTGGATCTGCGTCCGCTCGGTGAGGAGCTGTCTTCGGTCCGACTGGATCTGCTTGCCGAGGAGCTGGAGCTGGTACGCGAGCTTGCCGAACTCGTCGGTGGGGCCGGCCCTGCTGCCCACGTCGAACTCGCCGAGACGCAGCCGATCCATGTCCTCGGCGAGCTGGCGAATGGGCTGAAGGGTGACGGTGGACAGCGCGAGGGCAACCAGGAGGGCGGCGGCGAGGGCGATGCCGCCGAGGGCGAGCGTCTGCCATAAGACGTCGTTGAGCTGGCTTCTGATGAGAGGCACCGCGATACCGAGCCTGATGGCGGCGAAGGGCTTGCCGCTGACATCGAAGGGCAGCACAACTTCGTAGACCTGCGACTTCGGAAAGAGGGTCAGGCCCGAGCGCGCGGGAAACGCATCGCGAAATCTCGGCTGGGGGGGCACGCGCTCTCCCTCCCGCCGGCGGTCCGTGTGGACGATGGCCATGCCTTGCTCGTCGACGATGAGCGCGTAGAGCAGGGAGGGGTCATAGCCGACACTCGCGTCGAGGAGGGCGCGTAGCTCCGCGTCCCCGGCCAGCACCGCGCGGGGGTCCTTGCCTGGTTGGCGAGACAGGGCGTGTGCGCTCTGAAAATAGATCTGGCGGGCCACGAACTCCGCCTGGGATCGCGTGGCGTTCAGGACGATGCGTTGCGTGTGATAGAGATGCATGACCGTGGTGAGCACGATCACGCACAGCGTCAGCACGGTGACGGCGAGGATTTCGCGGGTGCGCAAGGACAAGGTACGAGATGGAGAAGTGTCCGCCTGCGCCTGAGGGAGTCCTGGATTCGTCCGAGCCATTGGTGCTCGTCTGGCGCCGAGCTCGGCGCGTGCGTGTAGCGTTCGACCGCGGGCGAAGTATACGGCCCATCAAGTCCCCCGGGCAACTGAGCCGGCAACGGTCAATTCGACAAAGTTGCACGGTAAAATCTTCCAGTCCGACCAACCGGGCACCCGGCCCCGCCTCTCCTCACTGTCGAGAGGTCAGCTAAGTACCTGACGTCACGGAGGAATCGATTCTGGGCGCGGGGCGGGCACCCTGGGCACATCCCTTGCTACCTACCCAGGCCGGCAGCTCCCGGAAGAATTCTCCAACATCGAGCCAAAAGGTGACGACATGAAGCATCGCGTGCTCATCGCTGATGACGACGAATCGGCCCGGGCCGGAGTGGCCGCCCTCCTTACCGCGTGGGGATATGAAGTCGACGAGGCCGTCGACGGCAAGGAGGCGCTCGACCGCGCCCAGACCTTCTCGCCCGCCGTCGTCATCGCCGACCTTAAGATGCCCGGCCTCGATGGCCTCGCTCTCCTCAAGCCTCTGGCCGAGCTCAATCCGAACACGGTGGTCATTCTCCTGACCGGCCATGCCACGGTCGAGACCGCGGTCTCCGCGATGCGGGACGGCGCCTACGATTATCTGACCAAGCCGGTCGACCCGCAGCGCCTGCGCGTGGTGCTGGACAAGGCGGTGGAGCGGGCGGAGGTCCAGAAGGAAGTGACGCTGCTCCGCCGCCAACTCAAGCAGAGCCGGGGCTTCGGAGCGCTGCTCGGGGTCGGCCCCGCCATGCAGGAGGTCTATCGGCTGATCGACCTCGCGGCGACCAGCTCGGCTCCTGTGCTCCTCACGGGCGAGACAGGCACGGGCAAGGAGCTCGTGGCGCGCACCATTCATCAGATGTCCAACCGCGCCAAGGGGCCGTTCGTCGCCGTCAACTGCTCCGCCATCCCCGAGACCCTCCTCGAGAGCGAGCTCTTCGGCCACGAGAAAGGCGCCTTCACGGGCGCCCTCGAGCGGCGGGCCGGCTATTTCGAGCTGGCGGATTCCGGCACGATCTTTCTCGACGAGATCACGGAGATGAGCCCGTCGTTGCAGGCCAAGTACCTCCGCGTTCTCCAGGACGGGGTCATTCGGCGGCTGGGCGGCAAGGCGGAGACGAAGGTGGACATCCGGGTCATGGCCGCCACCAATCGTGATGCCGCGGAGGCGGTTCGCGACAAGGCGTTCCGCGAGGATCTCTACTATCGCGTGAACGTGCTCGCCATTTCGCTCCCACCTCTCCGCCGGCGCCTCGAGGATCTGCCCCTGCTCGTGGAAGCCTTCATCGCAGAGTTCAACGAGAAGTACGAGCGTCAGGTCAAATCGGTCGATGACGCCACCATGACCCGGCTTCTCGAGCACTCCTGGCCGGGCAACATCCGAGAGCTTCGAAACATCATCGAGCGATCCGTCGTCACCTGCGAAGGTGATCTGATCTCGCCCCAGTGCCTGCCGTTTCGCACCGTGGCCACCGACAAGCCCGAGCGGGCGGACGCGGTGCTTCTGCCTCTGGGCACCACGCTCGAGCAGGGAGAGCGCGAGCTCATCTTGAGAACGCTCGAGTCCGTCAACAACAACAAGACGCGCGCGGCGGCCATTCTGGGCACGACACCGAAGACCCTGCACAACAAGACGCGGCGCTGGAGGAGCGAATCCGGCCAGATCGCCAGCTGAGCGAATCGTCCGCAAAGCTTACCTGGAGCGGGAAAAACCGACCGGCCCTCGAGAGGGGGCCGGTTGTGGCTGTCCATGGCAAAGACTCACAGAACGGGGACTTCGGTGATCTCCGTCCGGTGGCATGAGCGATGCAGCCTCGAGCGCTCAGGAGGTGGATGCCATGAGCCGGATCTGCCGAATGACGGGAACGCGCGCAGCGATAGCGGCCGCCGGCGCGCTCTCTACGACTGCTGCAGCCGCCTGGGCCCAGGTGAGCCCCACGCCTGCGCCATCGCCTTCGCCCGAGATGACGAACGGCAGCGGGGCCTTCATGGTTGCCGCCCTCGTGGTGGTGCTGCTGATCGCCGTGGGTGTCATGGTCAAGCTCTATGATCTGCGCCGCAAGCGCGAGGACGAGGCGGTGGCCCTGCAGGCGCGCCTCTCCGACGCCTTGCTGGCCGAGCCTTCCCTGTCGTCGCTTCCCCTCGTCCCCACCGTGCGCATCCCCATGCGGGGATCGCCCGTCACCGTCGAGATCGTCGGAACGGTTCCAAGGCCCGAGCTTCGACAGGCTGCCCTCGACCTCGTGGTGCGAGAGGCGGCCCGCAGCGTGAAGAGCTACCGGGTGGACGCGCGGATTTCCATCGATCCCATGATGCAGCGGAGGGCGGCCTAAGCCGCGAGAGATGGCGCCCGCCGGCACCGATACGATCACGCGGATCGTCGTGGCTGACGATGATCCCGCGTCACTGGAAGGGCTGCGAGCGTTGCTCGCCGCCTGGGGTTACGAGGTAGAGACGGCCCCTGACGGGCGGGCCGCCCTCGAGAAGGTCTCCGAGGTGCACCCGAGCGCGGTGATCACGGACCTCCTCATGCCCACCATGAACGGGCTCGAGCTCCTGAACGTGCTTCATGACGAGGAGCCGGCCCTGCCCGTCATTCTCCTCACCGCGCACGGGAACCTCAACAACCTGCGCGATGCCGCCCAGCAGGGCGCCTTCGCCTATCTGCGAAAGCCGGTGGACGTCCTGAAGCTCAAGACGGTGCTCGCGAGCGCGCTGGCGGAATAGCGGGGCGGACGATGAGCGCTACCCTGACCGGATCCGCGGGGGTGAAGGTGAGGCGGCAGAGCTTTGCCGTCCAGAGCGAGGGGCGCCGGCAGGCCATCGACATCACGCAGCGGGTCCGGGACATCGTGCAGGAGGCGGGCGTCCACGACGGCCTCGTCTTCGCCAATTGCCTGCACACCACCTGCTCCGTCCTCGTCATCGACTCCCAGCCCGAACTCTTTGAGGACCTGTCGCACATGATGGGGCGCTTCGTCGAGGACGAGTGCCAGTACAAGCACAATGATCCTCGGCTGTCGGATTGCGAACGCGGGAATGCCACCGCCCATCTCCGCGCGAGTCTGCTCGGCCACGGAGTCGCCATCGGCATCTCGGAGGGCGAGCTCCTGCTCGGCGGCTCGCAGTCGATCCTGCTCGCGGAGTGGGATGGCCCGCGTCCACGAAGCGTTCACGTTCAGGTCATGGGGGTATAAAGTGGCCATCCCGCGAATCGGTTCGATCCGCCCGCGAAACCTCCGGGCCCCGCTCTTTCTCTTCACGGTCGGCGTCCTGTGCCTGTTCTGGATCCAGGCTTGGGCCGGGGTGCCCACGGAGCAGCTCCGGGGCTCGGTCGACCGGGTCATCCAGATCCTCGAAGACCCCAAGCTCAAGGCGGAGTCCAGCGCGGCGGAGCGCCGTGCGGCCATCCGCAAGGAAGCGGAGTCGATCTTCGACTTCACGGAGACGGCGAAGCGTGCCCTCGGGCAGCATTGGAAGAGCCTGAATCCGAGCCAGCAGCAGGAGTTCGTGTCGCTCTTCGAGGACCTGCTGGAACGGGCGTATGTTTCCAAGATCGAGAAGTACAGCGGGGAGAAGGTGACCTACCTGGGCGACACCGTCGATGGAGACGTCGCCACCGTGAAGACGAAGTTCATCACGAAGCAGGGGACGGAGATTCCCATCGACTACCGCCTGCTCCGGCGCGGCGATCGGTGGCTGGTCTACGACGTCTTCGTGGAGGGCGTGAGTCTGGTGGCCAACTACCGCACCCAGTTCGACCGCATCATGCGGACGGGCTCGTACGACGAGCTGGTGCGGCGGTTGAAGGCGAGTCAGTCCGACTTCAACGCTCCCGGAGGCTCCACGGGAAAGTCCGCCACGCCCCGCTCCTAGCGCGAGCGGTCCCCGCGCGCGCGCCGCGGCCGGATCACGGCGGTGACCTGGGCGAGAAGTGAGGGGACGAAGGCCAGCTCCCGGGCCAGGCCGGCCGCGCTTCCCAATCGGACGAGGGGACTCGCGGCGAGAAGTGCGCCGAGGGCAGCCGGCGCGACAGCCTTCAGGGGCACACGCCCGCCGAGGCAGAGGGCCGGTCCCAGAGCCCTCCCGAGCATGAACCCGATTACAGCGGCGGCGCCCAGGCTGGCCGCGGGATGACGGGCGGCCTGCTGCCTCCAGTCGATGGTTTCCCGGACACGATCCGCCAACTCGCCCGCCGTCCGGGCGATGGCTTGTCTCGTCTCCTCCATGTGCGAGACCAGACGTCCGATCTCTACCTCCCGCTGCTCAGCCATTGCGCGTCCTTTCGTAGCTCTCCCGTCGTTTGCTGCAGCGCGTGCCGTCGTGATGGGTCGGCCCCCCGGCGGACACGAACCGCCACGACGATGGCGCCGAGGGCGAGGAAGGCAACGCCGGTGACGCCGAACCCCGCGGAGGCGGAGCCCAGTAGATCGGCAACCCACAAGGCCAGCCCCACTGCGACCAGGACCAGCCCCAGGGCCGCGATGGCTCCGCCGATGACCAGGATGACGAGGTGCCGGACGAGAAGGGCGAGATTGTGCTCGAGCTCGAGCCGAAGGAGATTCAGCTTCTGGTCGATGAAGTGACCGAACTGTCCGAGCAAGTCCTCGATCAGGCTGCCCAGGTTTCGCCCCTGCCCGCTCGGCTCGGAAGGACGAAGCAGCATCAGCGCCGCTCCGCTACCGTCGCCGAGATCGAGAAAGGCCCACGAGAAATCCGATGCCGGCCGCGGCGACCAGGGCGATCAGTGGTGCGCGCGCCATGAGATCCCGAGGGCTCATGCTGCGCATGTCCTCGACCATCGAAGTCGCCCTGGTCAGCGCGTGGCCGAGGCCTTCCGCGGCCTGGGACAGGCTACTCCGGATCGGTGTCACGACCTCTCGCAGCCTTCGGGCCTGGCCGCCGTTTCCCTGAAGGGGGCTGCCTTCAGGGACCATCTAGTGACCGACTCCGAGCAGGAACAGGATGATGATGAGGCTCAGTGGCACGCCGAGCAGCCAGAGCAGAATGAGGGCCATGGTCGTTCTCCTTTCCGTTTACTTGCCGCCCGCGAGAGCGGCGCGAGTCCGATAGTAGGTGAAGGTCATGGGCTCGCCGGAGGCCATCCACCCGCCGATCACGCTCCCGGCCAGCCCCACGAGGAGCGCCGTCAAGGCGCCGAGTGCTCCATTGCGCGCGATGATGGCGGCCTGAGGATCGACCACGACGACGGGCGGGGCCCAGGCCGGGGTGCCGGCCAGTCCTCCGTACCAGACACCGTAGAAGCTCGCCGCCCCGAGGGAGGCGAGGACGAGCAACATGGGAATCGTGACCAGCCAGGCGATCACGCCGTGGAGCACTGCGTATTCGGCTCGACGAGCGCCGAGAACCTTGCCCGCTACCCATCCACCGATTGTGTAGGCAAAGAATGCGCCACAGATACTGAAGACGAGCGCCCACATCTGGAACTTGTGCCAGCTCACGATACGGGTTTCGGAATAGGCCCCGAGGGCGGTGCCCGCGAGGCCGAAGATAAGCCCGGCGGCCAGGGCGGCCAGCCCGCCAATCCAGATGGCAGACCAGCTCACGGGCCACACGATGACCTCCCCCTGTTGATACGCGACGGTCGTTCTCCGTTCAGCCATTGCGCAACCCTCCGTGGTCGAGCGAACTCAAGGGACGCGTGCTCCTCGGCCGGCCACCAGGTGGACGATGAGGATGACGATCCCGACGAGGAAGAGAATCCAGGCGATCTGAGAGGCAATGGCGGCGACGCCGAAGAGACCGAGGGCGCCCGCCACGAGGCCTACGAGCAGAAATGCCAATGCGTAGTAAAGCATGTGCGTATCCTCCTTGACTTCTGGCAAAGGCAACTGCTGTGCCAGAGAGCCCATGGCCGCAGAGCGCGCCGCTAACTAGCTGGAAGCTGAAGCTGGGTCGCGCGACCATTGAGCGCGATCGATAGTCGATCGGCCCCGTCCGACCCGGTAAAGTTGACCTTCTCTCATCGCACGACGCTGCGTCGCGTTGCTCGATCAGGTGATAAGGCGCGCCGAGGGTGGCACCCCGCTTGCTCGCCACGAGAAACAGGGAGGGCTATGGTCATGGCGGCGCGCTCAATGGGTTCAGGCACGATCTCTTTCGGGCTGGTGGCGATTCCCATCAGACTCTATCCGGCCGTGGTCTCGGAGCGAGTGTCCTTCCATCTGCTCCATGCCAAGTGCGGCAGCCGGATCAAGTACCAGACGTACTGTCCGGTCTGTGATCAGGTGGTCGATCGGGATGATCTCGTGAAGGGATACGAGCTCGGCAAAGAGCAATACATTCGCGTCACCGAGGAGGAGCTGGAGGCCCTAGAGGGCGAGGCCTCGAAGGACATCGACATCGCGGAGTTCGTGCCCCTTGCCACCGTGGATCCTGTCTACCTGGACAAGGCCTACTTCCTGGGGCCGGACAAGGGCGGGGCCAAGCCCTACCAGCTCCTGGCGCGGGCGCTGGAGAAGGCGGAGCAGGTCGCCGTCGCCCGTTTCATCCTCCGCGGGAAGGAAAGCCTGGTCCTCATCCGCCCCTTCCAGGGCGGCCTGATTCTTCACACGATGTACTTTCACGACGAGCTCCGGGATTTCGGGGAGATCGACAAGGGAGAGTCCGTGAAGACCAAGGAGAGCGAGCTCCAGCTCGCCCTTCGGCTCGTCAGAGAGCTGGCGGGCGAGGAGTTCGATCCGAAGAAATATGATGACGAGTACCGTCGGCGTGTCCTCGCCCTCGTCAAGGAGAAGGCCGAGGGCAAGGAGGTCACCATTGCTCCTCCGCGGGCGCCGCGCGGGAAGGTGATCGATCTGATGGACGCCCTCAAGAGGAGCCTGGAGAAGCGAGGCGGTCCAGAGGCAGCGAAGAAAGCGAGCGCGGGGCGCAAGGAGCTCGCCAAGGCGTCCCGGCGCGTCGGGGAGGCGGCCCGCCCGCTCGAAAGGGGGGCGCGCGCCGGAAAGAGGT
>Ga0137394_10000265_pt1 | contig 36161 bp, 38 predicted proteins | sample czobulk116metaG_FD_108278 | JGI IMG/M metagenome (GOLD analysis project Ga0137394, IMG submission 108278) | Vadose zone soil microbial communities from Angelo Coast Range Reserve, California, USA - czobulk1.16 metaG | ecosystem: Environmental > Terrestrial > Soil > Vadose zone | place: USA... | reverse complement strand
TAATGGATATGAAGAACTCACCAGTAGTGACCGAAGAAACGCTATCGGGAGTTGTGATCGTGAGCTCGTCTGTGATTTCTGGGGAGTCTCTCGCGGCAACAGCCGACCGCTTAGGGCTAGTGCTGATTGACATGTTCCGAGCCAATGAAACGAGCGCCGATGAAGATACATTACGAGATGAATTGGCACGAGGGGTGTTTAACTCTGTCTTCGACCTTGTGTCATCCTGTTCCTCTATGCCGCGAGAGGATCTTGAGGGAGAAGCCTGTTCACCAGCCGCAACTCTGTAGAAGTCTTTCCACAATCCTGATGGACCACTATACAAAGTCCCGCGAACTCGAACAGGCGAAAGATTCGCAGAAGCATTGGTCGGGAGGTCATGGCCTCGATTTGGGGATGAGGACATGTGCTCCATTGCAGATCCATGAGATTCATGAGAAATCTCCATATTCTGAGGCTTGGGACTAATCGGAGAGACGGAAGACGGTACTGGGGGGGATCCACGACGCATTGGCCCCGAACCTGTGCCCAGCACCTTGTCGCAAACGTCAGCGCCATTCTCTATGGGTGATGACATCCGATCAGTGTTGACACTTGAAGCGGGTAGTTCGTCGATAGGCTTCACAGAGTCCAGGTCGGAGGGTGGCAAGAGTGGTGCTGTCTCGGAGGACGGTGATTCCGTGCCGCGAGACTGCATTGGGGGCAGCAGGTTATCCGTGATCTCTTCTTCACTCGTGGATGTCTCGCGAACCGCGGGCATATTCTCATTTCTTGTATTAGCGACAACCGGAGGAGACCCTCTACTCTGTGAAGAATGGGAGTGATTCGAACTGGACGGAGGCACGGGGTGAAGATCTTCGTGTTGAGACATAGACCGAGAAGAATCCGATGACGGAGGGGCAGTAGTACCACCCTGTTGTGCAGGGGTAGGATCTGCCTCGTTGTCACTCTCAAGAACGATAGGGTTGCTTGCATTGCCGGGGGCTGATGTATCGTCATCTGATAATAGCACGATTACCTCCCTAGAATTTCCTGTGCGCTGTATTCGAGTAGCTTGTGATCCATTCTCAGCTTTATTTTGTGGCCGGAGAGCAGGAGAGGGTTCGAAACAGACTTACCTTCGGAGCTTGGGCCACCGTTGCGCGACAGGGATTGGTCATTGTTCCGCCTCGAATTATCTGCCAAAAATCTTACATTGACACACCAGGTGACCGTAGAGTGAACGTACCAGCACCAGACTTAAGTTTACGCAACGAGTGTAAAAGTTCACCATTTCGCGTCAATAGCACCTTCCTTTTCTTCCTAGTAGCAGGCGAAGGAGGACCTGTGCCAGAACCAGACGCGTCCTGCGTGCGTTTAGCCGCCCACGGTTGTGTCGCGGCTCCTCCTGGACTATGAGATGCGTCGGTGCGAGCGGATTTGTGGGGACGTTGCGACCCTGGTGGGGGTAGAGTAGCTTTACGCTTGGATAAGGTATTGATGGGAGCTAGATCCGTGCGCTCTGAATCTGAAGGACTTGTATCGTTCGATTGAGATGACGACGACGACGAATCTTCAAACGTTTTAGAAGACAACCGGATGTAGCCTCGGGTAGTGGTACACATGCACACTTACCCGACAATATCTCCCACGTTGGTACTGACGGACGCTCACGATGCGCACACATTAAGTTGGGTCCCGAAAGACAGAAAAAGGATGGAAAGAGAGCAAAATATGTCGACAAAGGCAGCGGTCAAGTGTTCAAAGCATTCCAATATAATTCTAGGACTCGATCGCGTCGCGCGACTTGCCACCCACAGTATCACGTGACCAGACAGCGGTACTCTACTTGGTCTAAAGCAGAATGTATATTTTGGCATCACCAATCCATGCACATCCCCCCAGGTCAAGGATCTTCAAACAGATTCTATCCAAGGAACGTATATTAGTTCAGAAAGAAGACGGATACATAACAAAAATTGGTCGCCGACCTTGAAGAAGGTTGTTGAGCTTGTTGATGCGCGAAGAAATACTGAGGTCGATGGTTTTCTCTCCGAAGTCGACAATCAGACCACCCAACACTGAAGGGTTCACCTAAGTAAATTCAGCTGTAGAGCATTACTTCCACGAGACCAATAAAAGTATACTTTATTTGTCAGCTTCAGCGTCTTCGCCTCCTGCGCGGTTTGGGACTGCTTCAACGTCGTCTCAAGGCGTGTCAAGACGTCTTTAGCAAGAGGCGTAGCCGAGGTGACGACGACATTGATTTCGCCTTTGTGCTTCGACATCAGTTCATTGAATCCCTCTATGACCCCCGCGGTTTCTCCTAACCGTCCATTCTCCGAGAGTAACACGAAAAGATTCTTCGTGATGTCCGACACTGGTTCCTTCCTTGCGCCTGTACCCTCGGCATGCGCGAGCAGGGTGGGAAGTCCGGCGTTTCGAATCTTGACAGAGAGCGTCGGGTTTGAGACGAAAGACTTGAGATCCGGGTTGTTCACGATGGACTTGGAGATGGCGTTGAGCTCGGTTTGGACCTTCGTCAGGACCTGCGGCGACTTGGCGAGCGCAGCCGAAAAGGCAGCATTGGCGTATTTGAGAGAGATACCAGATGCTGCTCGCCGTCCAAAGCCGGCCGTAGGGGCGTATGCGCGAACTAAAGAGAATGACATGGCAAATAACCAAGACTTCGGAGCTGAGAAACCGGACGATGGCAGCGTGACAGAACTCGTGACGTGCGTGACATGAGTGCTGCAATGCACCACACGGATGAAATGACTGGATATTCGTGGGTGAACGGCCCTACTTTCAGCTGGGACACAGACTATGAGACGTGATATTATATGACCCTAGGTTATGCCACGATCGATAAGCGACAGAAGCATTAGGAGGATAAGGCTGAACTAGCAATGTACTAAGTAGAAAATTATAGAAAGGTGATAAAAGCTACGACCAATTTCTACGCTTCGGCTGTCTAGAGTTCGCGCCAGGGCTGAAAAAGTCGCCCAGACGTAATTGCCCTCCCGTCTTGGAGAGGGCAACACGTTGATAATGTACGCGCATCGAAAGGCGCTGTATAGCACCCTTTGCTCTAGATCTATCGAGATGGGCGGCACGCGTGTCAACTGCGGGCAAACCCACATGGGCCGATGAGCCAGGGAAACGGTGGCATTGGCAGCGCAGACGTACATATCTTTCCGTGTATAGCATCTAAGCGCGCCCGGATTTGCTCCAGCGGCATTGGTTCCTTCCGACGTGGGCTTCCATCGGAAATGTGCGTCATCTTTCTCAACGTGCTCTCCTCTGCGACGTAGTTCTCGATTCCAGATAATGCAACGCCGAGTACGGCAATACATGAAGTGAGTGCGTCGTAGTCCGTTGAGTCCGTGATACTGAACTGTTCGTCAGGGTGGGACAGCACGTCTATCAATGGGCCGAGTGGAGGAAGAGCGAAGCTCGCCTAACGGACAGATCAGTAGAATGTGAAATGAAGAGTAAGCAAGACATACGGGTGAAACAGTGGAGCCAGTGAGAACATGATAAGCGACTGCACGAGGGATACGAAGGCTGCTAGGGCTGCCTTGGGTGAAAAATGACAGTAACAAAGCCTGGTCGACGGGTGAGAAGGGCCTCATAAGTTCCAACACCTTTTTGGCCACAGAGACCTCCTAGAAACGGTGAGTAGAGTTGCATGGACACCTGAATCACGGATACACGCACGATATCGTCTCCAGGTAGCCGGCGACACAAAAGTGATACTGAATGAAGGATGTCTCTCCTCAGCTCAGTCGTCGTATCCACGTCCACGCCGATGAGTAGCAATACTATTACGATGTCTGGTAATTGATCCGTTGACCACCGCCTTGAGATAAGTGAGGATCATTGAAGACGCTATATGCGAAAGAGCTATGACTTACGGAGCAAACGACGCAACCATCTTCACGATCGATCGTAAAACCTTGGGTCGATTCCGAAGACGTGGAAAAGATGCATCTCGTCGTGATTGTACATGGGTACTCAGTTCTTTGCGCAATCCCAAACGCATCATTGTTTCAACGAGGAGCGCCACAGACAGCGGCGAGCCGGGATAAGACCGAGCCCATAGAGGCATTTCGAGCAAGAATTTCAGGCTGAACCGTCCTACATGTTCGTGATTGTTCCATAGAGCTGATAACTTATGAGTACGTATGAACAACCCAGACTACTTCGTTGCATACCTTGCTCGCACAGCCACTCAGCGACCCCAGGGACGGCCATGTCCTCGGAAGTCAATACCCAGAATGCAGCCTGCATGTATTCGATATCTGAACGTGCTTAAGTAACTGGAAGTACTAACGGAGAAACACACTGACGCACCTTGCTGCTCGATGGCTTCCCTCAACATCTGTAGTGTGGCTGTCTTGGCTTTTGCCGACCCCCACCTTGGACGAGTCTCAGTGCCACGTTCGACATCGGTTCCCTCGTGATCGTCGATGAACACCGAGACTCCAGGCACATTATGCGTCACCGTTTGCCCCATTCTCCGGTCTGCATCCAAGATCTTGCCAACAGCTTCACCCTCTTTCGCACCCAAGAGGCGTTCTCGTTCATCCTGCTGTACTTCGTCCTCTAATGCGTTTGCCGCTATATCGGCACCAGTATCGTTGGTCCGTAGACCGGTAGGCGCAACACAACTTGTGTTAACATCCACCAAGCTCAACCTTGTAGATGCCGCGGTATCGACTGGCTCCTCCGCCTCGTCAATGCTGAAATCCGACAATATTGTGTCATGATCATAACCTTCTGCGCGGTTCAACGCCTCGATTCCGCCACCAACACGTGCCTCCCTCTTGCGCTCGCGAAGCATAGCCTTGATTGGGTCGACTTTTCGTGCGTCAGGTTTTGCTACCAGGGTCGAAGTGTTGACAACATGGGTCAGACGACCAGTACGGGCAGGTCGTTTGCGTCTACCGGCGAGAGGCGAGACCGGGTCCAAAATCGGCAAGTCTGGCACGCGTCGAATGTGGCCATCATGGTTATTATGTTGAGATAACGAATCATCAGGTGATGCTGAAAGCTGAGAATGGGAGGGTGACGAAGGGGAAGGGAGAGAGGAATGAGGATATTTTCGGCTACCGCCGCCAGCTATCGAGGGCAGGATTAGGTGGCTTTGAAGTTTGAAGCTCATCAAACCCTAGCCTGTCAGACAATCAATTTTCGGCTCACCGAGATGTGGTCACTTTCCGCTTCCAAAACGGTTCGTCGTCTTCCTCTTCGGAGCTTAATTGCTCCTTCAATGGGGCATGTAGATAGATATCTTCGTCATCGGACAGCGACTTGGCGCGTACATTAGCCAAAATTTCCGCGATGATCTCTGCAGTCCTCGTTTTAGAGTCTTTGGGGGCCACAGGCACAGGGGTCAGTCGTTCCGGCTCTGGTGAACTTGGCGGTGGCGTCACTGGACGCACTGGAGGTGGCAGTGTGATTTGCGCAAAAGGGGAGTGAGATTTACTCTCAGAAGAGGATGAGGGCGTGGGCAAGGCGTGCTGAGGTAGAGGAGCAGGAAGATTACCCAGGCCAACATCTGAAGGTATGGGGTCGATGTCGGTGAATGAGGACAGTGGAGATCCCAGACTAGTACTATTCGGACAGGTAGTGAGGGGAGAGAGGGGCCTGTCGTTCTCCATTGAATAGTCGCCGTCAGGAGCAAATCGCAGCGGGGATGCGATATCGCATCTATAAGCGCTCCGACCAAGCCTCCAGTTTTCGACGCTCTCCTGTACATCATTCCTACGCTGAGAAAGGATATTGGAGCGAATAGGCGAATATAATCCGACTTCGCTGGATTGGCTTGTTGGAATGATCTCATTTGCTCGCGCCTTTTTGGGTGTGACTGGTGCTTGGTGATAGTGGGGTCCCTTGCGGGACAAAAGACGGCGTCTTTTACTCGATGGAGGTGATGAGAGCTCATCGGTGGCCAATGGAGACACAGGAGCCTTGGAAGAACTCGGAGATGATATTTGCCGCGGTGTGTAGTAAAGGCTGAGTGGGACACCGCTACTGGTAACACTGGCAGTGTCATCATTATCATCAAGCCTCCGCTTAGATCGAGTCAATGCCCGAGGAGAAGAGTATTCATTTGAGGAACTCTTCTGTACCCTCGAACGATGCTGGGAGGCCGAGTCGAAGAGTTGTACGATAGTCGGGATATCGTGCGGGTCAGCCTTGAGGGACGAACGCCATGGATCCGCCTCTTTATTGTGGGATAAAGCTTTCTTCCTCCCATCCTTGGGCTTCCTTGGGCCTTGTTTGGAGGACGGTCCGGAAATGCCTGGTGAGGAGTCAGACGGCACGAGGACCGGCACACGGCGTCCGCTACCGCCACCAGGAAGGGAGGATTGTTTTGAAGAGACGTGAGCGGGTTGATCATGGTTACGTTTTTCCTTCTTCCCGCTTCCCTTTGGCCTTCCTGGCTTCCGCTTGGCCACAACCGGCGGGTCCCCACATGGGGCGGACTGGGGCGATCCTAGGGTGGATGACTGTGAAGAATTTTGAGGATTATCACCGCTGAGTAGAGAGGGCCGTCTCTGAAAGAAATCTGTAAGTTTGGTCTCCCTGAGGGCTCCAGGCATCTGTGGCCGTCGAGACGCGTCGAGTAAACTCGGGCCCGAAAGGTTGAGGCGTGTCGCCAGCGTGAGTGAAATATTATGTAATTGTATGCGCGTGTGTCTCTGAGTCCGTTTCGGGCCAAGGCGGTGTTATCAGATAAGCAACCCTCGTCACTATAGGGCCTGCCGGTGCATCCTCATTGCAGAACATCGACATGACCACCCTGCCTAGAAACCAAGAAGAACATGAACCCCTCCTCGACACAGGCAACCCTTCTTTACAGGCTCCGCCCAACCCACGCGCACATCCCTGGAACTTGAAGAGAGCCTCCCCATACTGGTGGGTAAACTGCTGTCTCTGTTTTCAGTCCATCAAAGTTGCCTTCCTCTAGGATTGGTCCCGTAATCCTCCTTTCCTCCTTATGCGTGAGCTCGTGCCACAGTTCCACTGCTCCGGTGCATATTCTCAAGCGGCTACCCTAGCGTGGCATGACCCTAGCCCCACGTGTGGAAGTCTACACACAAATCGCTTGCAGAATACTTCATGGCCCATCCACTGGCAACCCTTCTCCGATCATCGTCCCAACCTCCTCTCAGAATCTCCCCACTCTTCCCCACGCGAATGATGTCGTGCGCGTCCAGTTTCAAGACGGTCCCATCAGAACATATGACGAGTGCGCCGCAGACCCTAGAGTCCAAGCACGCGCAGCCCGAATACAAGCGTGTATGCCATCTCTCCAACCATACATACTTTGTCTAGACTGAAGCCCACATAGCTGTGAAGACCACAGAGAGTATTCTTAGTCTTGTGACAACAGGTTGGCTTAGCCATCTAAGTGACATGCTTGGGCGCAAGAAAATTCTCGCTCTCTCGATGTTTGGCGCTCTCTTCATGTCAGTCAATAATTTTTGACTTCGTGGCTCTATTAACCTTGCCTACAGGGACTTCATTTATATCCTCGTTTCTGACCCATCCACGCTGTTTGGGAGACACGGAGAGGCATTCATCGTTGTTGCACCACTTGTAGAAGGAATTCTCGGGGCTCAATCAACCTACAACGGCGTCACTCACGCGTAAGTTTCCTCCGGCGCCGTTTTCCGGCTGCGGGGATACGAATTGACCGCCCTACTCCCGTTTATAGTTATATTACGGATTGTACTCCAGATGGCTCTCGGGCCAAGATCTTCTCGACTATGCAAGCCATGCTTAATATTGGAATGGCTTCCGGACCATGGGTAGGCCCCTCCTCTTCAAAAATTTCACAATGTCACCGACTGAGGGAGACTCTCAGCTAAATGGCCTCATATTGCACGCCTTCACCGGGACCACCACTATCACTCTCTTTGCGCTCGCCATTGTCATTGCACTAGCGAACCTTGCTTCTGTTTTGTTCATCGTTCCTGAATCCCTCTCACCATCCCGTCGATTGTCATATGTGGCCTCACCCGTGGTCCAGCAATCGCAACAACGGAAAGGACTTGTCCGTCGCACTTCAGAGGCCTTGCGTAACGTCGCATCGCAGTTTCTGCGCCCCGCTGCTCTATTTATACCTCCCAAACTCGAGGCACGCAGAATACGGGACTGGAACCTGGTGCTGACTGGTGCAGCCTTGTTTCTCTACGTTCTCGCTGATGTGGGCCACATCCGCGTCTACGATGCATAAACTGACATACGTCGTTTAGCAAGCGTATAACCTCAAATACCTTTACGTCAAACACGTGTACGATTGGAGCACTGAGCAGGTTCGTTGTATTCTCTCAAGTCTGATGGTCCTTGACACACGTTCATAAGCTTGGCTACTATATGTCGCTCCTCTGGATACTCCGTGCAGTTAACCTTCTCGTCGTCCTCCCTCGTAAGCCCGCATTTGGGTTTGCAAATATTTCCGACACCTTCATCTCGTTATAGTTATACTCTCATACTTTACTTCAAACCGCAAAGCACCGACACAAAACGCAACACCCGAACACCTCGCCTCAGCGATCCGCTTCGATCGGCGCATCGCAGCCATATCACTTTTTATGGACGCAACCGCCAACGCGCTTGTTTCGATATCCCCAACGTCTTCACAACCCCTCTTTGTGTTCTTGACATCCCTCAATGCACTTACTAGCGGTGGTCACCCTGCACTCCAGTCCCTCGGAGCTGTAAGCTTACGCGCAATGGGCAAGGGTAATCAGATGGGCCTAGTCTTTGGCGCTTTGGGCCTCGTCAACGCCTTTTCGCACATCATCGGTGTACGTTCGCTTAAAGCTTCCCTAACTCGACCGTCTCGCTGACCTTTGAGCGTATCTCGATTTACAGCCAGGGACTTACGCAGCGATCTACGGCGCCACAGTCGCAACCTTCCCCAAAGCGATGTTTATCACAAGCGCCATTTTGTTGTACATCGCTGTTTCTCTCCTCGCTCGCATGCGACCAAATATCCATATTCCGCCAGCGGAACCCGAGAGCATCATTATCTCGCCTCCATCTGAAGAAGTTGAGGTGGCAGGAATAGGGCGACGTGGGCAGGTTCGGAGTCGATCACCCGATCGCGAACACGAGCATGATGTTCTACACAGGATCCAACTGTCTTTTCCTGAAGATTGAGGCAAGGGGGGGGATGCGTTAGATTTTTCGTTTGCTTAGAACTGATCACTATTTTTAATAAAGAAATAGACAGACCGATATGATACTGATTTGTCGTTCGATACTACATGTATTGTCTGTGGTGTTACTTCGTCATCTATTCTGTATACTCGCAACCGAAACCTTATCATAGTACGTAAGTGTCTCAGAACCAAAAAGCCGAATCCGTGACGATGCTGGTCGACTATTAGTGCCGTAGCCCGACATGTTAATATTAATAATCTGTCATCCTCAGCGACACAACAGAGAAGCAGCAGAAGTCCACCACATTCCGACCTTCACAGCAGACCTTGTCATCCAGCCAAACAACCCCGCGAATCGTGCCCTCTTCGCAACACTTGGGACCACGCGCGTCAGCTCGGAGCGCGATTCCCGAAACCGTGATGAGCTAAACGTGAAGTGCGGCATTGGATCGGTGGTGGCAGACTCGGCATTGTATGGCGTGCCGAAAGTAATGCGTAAGGTTTTAGGCGAGGGAGAATGTGCGGGGATGCGGGGGGTGAGGGGTGCCGGCTGTGCGCGCGAGGCAACAGATTTCCAATCTATGGAAGAAAAGAAGTGATGCGCTTTGAGCTCGTCAATACTCGGGCGCCTGGACGGGTTAATGTCCAAAACCTTCACAAAAAGTCCAGATTGTGAGCACATGTGTCGGCGACAAAAGACGGCAAGAGCAAACCTGTTCTAACAATGCCTGCGCGCCCTCGTCCACCTCGACAGGCTCGAAGCGGTTGCAGTGATACTCGCCAAGAGGCCCGAATGGAAACTGTCGGTGTGAAACAGGCGTGTTCGTGAGCATAACAGTTTCGTGACTGGAGGGGAAGGAGCGGGTCTTACGCGGCCTGTGAGCATGACATAGAGCAAAACGCCGAGGGACCAAAAGTCGGCACCGTACGAGTAGGGCAGTCCCAAGCGCACTTCGGGCGCGGTGTACGCCATGGTTCTTAGCTTCTCCCGCGTCAAGTCGTCGTCTGCCAGAGGCCCATGGGCGTCGCGATGAGGTCGGTGCACTGGCACCCGGATACCTGCGGAGACGGCACTGGCCGCCACCGTTTCCGCGCGGCAATGACCGCGGTTGGGAGAAGACCGAGAGGGTCGGGGAAAAATCTTGGCCAGGCCAAAGTCTGCTAGGACTACGTGGCCGTCATGTGTGAGGAGGACGTTCGCTGGTTTGACGTCCCTGTGTATTATGCCGCGCGCGTGCAGGTATTCGAGAGCACAAATTAGCTCGGCCATGTAGAAGCGGGCGAGGGTGACGGGTATGTGGCCACCGCGAAGGTGGAGGTCATTACGCAAATCCGTGTGGTATAGAGTCTAGGGGGGATAATCCATCAGACAAGCAGGAAGGGATCGTCGATCAGACGTACCGTAACAAGATAAAAGTTAATGTCGTCATGCATGCTAACTTCGAGTGATAGAAACCAAGGAACTCCAGCAACTCTACAAAGCGCGTCTTTCTCGTTGATAATTTGAAAAAAGTTGTTTGAACGCTTGCGGATGACCTTGAGCGCAAAGGTCTTCTTGGTGACCTTGTCCTCTACCATGTAAACCTTCCCGCTGACTCCTTGGTTGATGAGCCTGATTGGACGGAAGTCGTCAGGTTGCACCTCATGTGGTGCATAAATAGTGTCCTCCGACTTCGGAGGAGATTTGAGTAGGGGTGAGGTCTCATCAAGAGAAGAATAGATTGGCGATGTGGGGTGTTCGAATAAAGTCCAGAACCAACGTCGTTTATCAATCAGGTCGTAAATCACGGGGATCTTTTGACAAGGATACGCCGTCCGCGGTAGCATATGAACGGGGGAAGAAAACCGATGGACAAGATCAGACATCAATCCAAGGTTCGGCACAGTATCAAGGCATCGCCTGGCGAGAGGTTTGCAATGACCGTAGGGTGTGGGGAGAGTTCCAAGCTCTTTGTTAGCCTATGAGTGATAGAGACCCAGGTTATATGTGTAATACCGAAGGGAAATTGGCCAGAACCTACCAGAAGGGGCAATGCTGCGGTACCTGGAATAACCGCAATGCTCGGAACTGGACGGAACAACAACCACCAAGCTGTGTCTGAGCGAGACGCCCAAGGATGGCTGACTCGCCACATGTACAGGTCCCAGCCTCTTGACGGGAATATGTCCTCTTTCGGGGAGGACTCTCCCGTTTGCGGGACAAGACTTTTGCTCTGGTCGAACGAGGACATGCCGATGCCAAGGTAACTTTAAAAAGATGACCCAGCTCTTATAATGCGTATCAGCTGTAATCTACGAAAAGGGAGCCAGGAGGGGCAGGGTGTTCTAAAATTGGGTCTCCTCCCCTTCTAGGCCGGTCAAACGTGAAACGAGCAAGCGGTGTCCTCGAAGCGATCGAGGCAAACAAGGCTCATCAAAACTCGAACAGCAAAAATCAGATTGGCGAGGGAGAGAAAGGCCCACTTACTGTAGTACCAACAGTTGCCGAGTCAGAATTGAACCTTCAGTTCGTCATGGTGTCGTGCACTGGTCAGTAGCATTAGTGGTTGTACTGTATTGCTTGGAGCGGGCAGCCCTGGCCTGCGCTTCAGTGCCAGTGTCACCCCCTTTGCGTCCGAGTCCATGACTCGGGACCCAGATGGATCAAGAGCAAATTAAGCCGGTGACAGCGAGCACCGCAAGTTCGCTTGATACACCAGGCCGGAGCCGCCGCGTTTCGCTCGGACCGGACAACCGCACGTGGATGCTTTCCCCATCCTCTGCTCTCTCATCCTGAATGGCCTTCGAATTCGCGTTCGCGGTGGCAACACGGGTCGTACTAGCGCTCTCTCCCTTGGGGTCATATCTACAGGATGATAGTCAACTATCTTCGCCATTGACCTCGTATTCGCGTCGTAAGCAACCTTCCCACACTAAAACGTTTGACTGTATGACCAGACATCATGACCGACACCACCACCTAGTACAGGAGGGTATCTATCTATTCCGTCACGGTATCGATCCGTACTCGGGCGGATCATTCAGACACGTACGCATGTGGTTAGACTTCGTCTCGTGCCACCCGAACTGATTGATGTCCCGTAGTCCCCTCTCGCTTTGTCCCTCTTCTCGACCGTCGTCCCCACGTCGCGTATCCACCCGACGCTCCTGTGGACATTCGTCGATGCCGTCGGGGCTTGGGCATTAGTGAACATATGGCGTTCTCGGAGTAACATCCAGAAAAGCGAGCGAGACTTGCGAATCGCAGCTATGTACGTATGAGCGCCCGTGTTTTTGCCAGCCGTAATCTGGTGTTCATTCTTTACCTTGTTGCAAGTTTTTGCTCGCTCCCTGGACTCACATAGTCTATCACACGCAGCTACCTCATCAACCCATACATATTCCTACCATGTCTAGCACTCTCGACATCAACACTAGAAACCACCCTTCAACTCCTCATCCTTATGTTTGCTTCGCGGGGTATGTACGACAAACTTGGCCCTGCCGCTTAAGGTCTAACGCGTTCTAGGTCTGCCATCGCCCTCTCTGTTAACACTCGCGATACTAGCGCATCTATCCCTGCCCGCAATACTCATGCTTCCCCCAGTCCTCCTGCTTCTTCTCTCGGATCCTCACTCGCATTTAGCGTCACCAAGGCCGTTCCCACAAAAGCTCTTCAAATGCATTCCCTTGGTGATCGAGTTCGCTTTCTTCTTTGTCGCTTTGGTATTCGCGTCTGCACTAGTGGCGGGAGGATCGGGATGGATGCGGAATACTTGGGGAGCGGGGTAACTCTTCGTTTTGCCTCTCTCGTTCCCACCGTACTCAAAATTCGGTTCAGATTCCTACTTCCGGACCTGACGCCTAATCCCGGTCTCTGGTGGTATTTCTTCACAGAAATGTTCGACCATTTTAGGCCGTTTTTCCTGATGGTATTCTCTGTGAGTGCCCCTCTCCCGAATAGAACCTCCTCGTCCCTGACTCTCTGTGACCCAGGTACACCTAGCCATTTACGTCGTTCCTCTATGCATTAAGTTCCAGTGGGTCTACTCTCTTTTCTGCAGCGTATATGCGCTCATTCTTGTACTAGACACGACCCCTTATACGCCGCATTTCTCCTCCTTGGCGTTCTCGGAATCTTCAAGCCATACCCTACTCTGTCAGACCCGGGTCTCTTTCTTAGCCTCATTGTCCTTTTCCCTGAAATTTATCCTCGTGCGTATTCTCATTATCATCTACTTCACTGGTGCTGAATGCTTGTCCGGACGGTAGATCTTCGTTACGCGATCGTGACGGCACTTCTGCACCTACACGCCTTTCTGCTTCTCCCGCTTTTCCACCATCTGTGGATTGGAACTGGTACAGGGAACGCAAATTTCTTCTATGCGAGCACACTTGTATTTGGCATCGCCAACGGTTTCGCACTCCTGGACTGCGTCTGGGCAGGCCTTCGCGTTGCGTTAGGTGAGGTGAAGGACGGGTGGGCGGTCACACAAGAGTAGCATCTTCTCGCACCAGTAGGACAAACACGTGTCGCAAAATCACACATGAATGCATTTCTTTGTAATGAGATACGGCCAGCAGAACGCGGGGTACGCCCGAGACTACTTCAGGTCCTGTTTTGGACTTTTGGACTTCTGGGACGAAAGTTACATGATAGGCATTACGGTCGTTCGCCCAGGCGTTTCGCCCATTCTACCAGCGCGCTGTTAAGTGCGATTGCAATTAGATATGAACCCCAGTTAAGCCTCAGGAAATGGGCTTACCGGACAGGTCGCCCAGTCATGCCCTTTTCCAAGTAAGGTGTAGCGCTTGTCGCCTGTGAGAAGAACTTGAGCAGGTACTGAGGCCCTAAGCAAAAGCTTTACCTCCATGGTCCCGGCGATGTCGATATGAGCCCAACGGAGGGGCGCATCTTCCTCGCCAGCTGCGGGCTCGATGCCATCGACGAACGACTTCAGGAATAAGGCAGCGGTGCAGCTTCCGGCTGGCCTGCCACCCGTCTAGAGCATAGCTTGTGTCAGGAAAGACGTACTACGTCGAATCGAAGAGGGGTTAAGAGTCACGTTGCAGAGGTCAGCATTCGAAGAATGAATTTGTGGGCCAAAATCTTCATCAAGGGGCAGTCGCCAGAATCGATCGTATTCGGCTTCCCCGGCTGCACGCAGTTCCTCCCAGAGTGGTTCGGAGGTCTGCATGACAAGATTAGTGCCCTGCACCAGATCAGTTACAAAGAGGTTGACACGTACACAGAACACCCCGGTGAAAATTTCACCCAACGCAATACTCACGGCTCTATGGAAAGATAAATTGAGTACAACGGGTTTTGTTGAGGGGAAATATGATCAAACCCGGTAAGCGTGGCCACATCTATGAGCGTGTGAGGCTTATAAGTCGTCGAGGTATAGTATAAAGCGTCTATCGTCGTTTAGGCAAGCTAGTAGCAGACGAAGGAAGAGTCAGGGCTTACCCGAGAGGATGAGTCGACCCTCAGCATCGGTGTTGTCAATCTCGACCGATTTGCCGTTCATTGCATATATGCTATGTATGCGGTGAGCTTAGTGGCTTAGAAGTCCAAGGAGTAACTGCCCACATATCACCGGGTTTACTCGCACTCGGTCCGGGCAAATTTTCGCAGAGAGGAGTGACCACCACCAAGTTGATACTGAGACAAAAATAGCTCAGGTAAACATTCTCGCACAAAGAATTGCGTATAGAACGTACGGAAGACGGAGTTTTGCAATTGCAAGAGCCGCCGACACGACAGCCGCAGCGCCGCCTGCACATCACGTCAACTCACGCGGGAGCTCAGCGAACGGGAGCTCACCCATGTCGCCACGCATTAGCTTCATGCCCTACACGCATACGATCAGTTGATATAACGATACACCATAAACAGGTACAGACTGCCGACGGCTTCAAACTGATTCCTCCTGAGTCGAAAGTAATGCCCTTGCCGACAAAGGCAATGGGCTGGTCCTCTTTTGCGGCCCCGTTGTAGTAGCTAGAATATTCCATTGAGACCTTCAATGTGATGACTATCGACTCTTATCTCACATCTCTAGCAGCTTCGCAGGTTCCGATGTCCCTTTGGTGACGGATAAGAAGGTTCTCTGTAGATTTAAAAAAAATTAACCAAATATGGCGTTGAGTCCCACTACACGTACCATTCCCTTTTCGGCGGCCCACTCTGAAAGTAGAAGCTCAAGTCAGCACCACAGTATGAGCTTTACTATAATAAATCGCAAGAGGGAAAGACCCACCTTCATCACGGACAGTGATTTGTGTATTCGGAACGTTCGCGAACTCGGACTTCACCCTCTCAGTGAAGGCCTACGTAGAGAAGTCAGCTGGGTGCACTCTCGTGGCCATGTCCATGTATGCATACAGTTGGTGTCAGCATGTTCGCAGGAAGCTCCGCAAGCTGGGAATGAAATCAAATAGCTCAATGGGTCTGTTCCTCTGGTAGCGAGATTATTGGTACCGTTCGAGCAAGGTTTTGTGCATCTGCATAGACGACGCCATCCTCCCACCCTTTCGAGCCCTGTAATGGTTGGAACGATAGCCCTTGAAGGACGTTCTTCTCATCTCCAGGCTTATACGGCGACGGAGGAGAGGTCTTCAAGGTGAATTTATACTTGGCAAGATGGGCGGCCACAGCTACAACGAGTGATGAGCCTTGTCTACAAAACAGTCAAATATGGCCCACCTGCGGCATGCGCATCTTGAGACGCATCAATGACGATATCTTTGGCCCCATCACCAAGTTCCTTGACTTGCTTAACGCCACTGCCGACGGCCTTCCTCACTAGCTCTCGCCTCGCGTCGCCGCTTTTCTTATCAAAGCCGTCTCCGAGAGACACGATGGCGGTCGCGTTGACGTTTCCCTGATCGGCTCTAGGGGTGTTATAGAAGATCCGGGCGGTCCCTACTTTGGGAGGTTTGGAGCCCGTCGGGGTAGTATTCCAGAGCTCAGTGGGGTTAACCTCTGGCAGGACGCCAGAGGCAGACTGAGAGGCGGGATCGATGGGCAGAACGAACACCTTGGTCGCCATTGTCTTGATGGCCGTGCGAGATAAGGGATCAGAAGATCTTACATTTGCCCCACCAAGGCGCAAAAGTCGAGCGGCTCCGAGCATTGTCCAGGTCCAGCCAGCGCCGGCCAGCGAAAGCATAAACGAACAGAAAAAAAGAAAAATTAATTCAAAAATTAATTGTCCCTGAATTGGCTCAACTGAATGCGAACCCAGAATACATCCCACGCCCTCCGAGCCCCCAGCGATTGACATAGTTTGAGGCTGGCCGTGTTTGCCGACGAAACATGTACCATAACGTACTTCTGGTGGACAAACGCCTTTTCCAGTTCTTTCCTCACCGTCTCTTTGCCCAGGCCAATTCCACGTGCTTCTGGCCTCACGTAGACCGAGCTGATGGCGCCTTCTCTTGATACAAAGCACCAAGCTTGCGCGCACCTATCTTCGGACGACGCAAAGTATGCTCCGGTGCTCGGGCATGCGGCTAGCGTGGTCTTGTTACGCGCTATCGTTGACGTTTGGATCACATCATTTAAATCGTCGTATGCCATGCTTCTGAAGGTGTACTTTGATCCTACAGCTTGTGCATGGTAGTCCGGCGGAGGCAGGTGATCTTTGGAGAAAACGAGTGCATTCCATATGAGACTCAGCTGGCCTCCGGAGATGGGAATATGGGACGCAATTCTGGAGTGAAGCGAACCGACTAGCAGTGTTTCTTTCTCAGGATGTAAGTGACAGGTGAGCTTAAGCATCCGTTCAAATTGGGTGTACGCAGAACGAAAACCCTCTTCGTCCACGTTGATCGCGGGCGTTTCTTCCGTCGAAGACCAAAACCAGAAGTCTGTCTCGGGCACTGGCAGGCCAGTGATTCCAAGGACTCCAACGGCCCAATCATTCGACTTAGGAGGAGATTCATGAGGAGGAAAAGTGGCGAATACGGTAGAATCAGGTGCTGGGGGGACTTGTATCACGTACAGCTCCGTGGACGCGTGCGGGAGATGCACCTTCAAGTGGGGTATCAAGGACGTGGTCGGATCTGGGTGTATATAAATGTCGCCAACCTCCAACGAACGCATATATATCTTTTCACATGTGTCAAACAAAGTATTGAACAGAGAAGGCCGAGTCTTACCAGTCTGTCGTGGTAGAAACGGCGCAACTAGGACCGATCGATAAGCATGTTCCCCCGAATCGGCTCAACTGAACGTTGACCCAGACTATATCCACATGCCCACCGAGCAGTGATTGACACAATCGGAGGCTGGTCGTATCTCTTTGCCCAGACCTGTCCCATGTGCTTCTGGCCTAACATATACCGAATCGATAGTGCCTTCCCTTGATATAAAACACCGAGTATGTGCGTGCTATCTTTGAGACAATGCAAGGTGTGCCCCTGTGCTCGAGGTTGCGGCTAGCGCTGTCTTGCTACGCGGTATAATTAACATTTGGATCACGTCATCCAAATCCTCGTACTTTGATTCAAGAACTTGTGGGTGATCTGGCGGAGACGGGCAATCTTTGAAGATAAGGAGCCTGTTTGCATGGAACCAGGGCCGGAGATGGGGACGTAGGACGCGATCCTGGTGAAGCGAGTCGACTAGCAATGCTCCTTTGTGTATGCTACCGACGAGCTTAAGCATCCGTTCGAATTGAGCGAGGTCGGATCGTGTACGTCTACAGTAGTACGCCGGCAAAGTCCGTTATGTGAAGGGACGCGTACGCGGCTCGGGTGGAACGCGTCAACAGTGAAGATTCTCATCCACCCACTTATATTTCTAGTCGGACTGGTCTCAACTTGACACCATGGTTTGTATGCGATTTTCCTCGTATTCCAAAGCTGACACAACTGGATTTGTTAGGCTAGACGTTATGATAGTGCGTGGCTTCTACCGCGAGTTGCACAATCTCGTTACTAACCCATCGTCCTCCCAAAGGTCGCACAACCATTTTCTCGCCGGAAGGTACGTAGTTTATCTTACAATACTAGCACGTCCTAATCGTGCCATCAGGTCGGCTATACCAGAGTACGCTCTCCTTTACATGACCGCGCAACTTGGTTCTTACCCGTAACCAAGTCGAGTATGCGATGGAGGCAATCTCGCACGCTGGCACCGTCCTCGGTGTTCTAGCAACGGATGGGGTGGTGCTTGCCGCGGAGAAGAAAGTGACGGGAAAGCTACTCGATCTTTCAGAGGCAAAGGAAGGCGGGTATGGCGGCAGCGGCGAGAAGATATTCCTTCTCAACTCGTATGTCCAGTCCCAGTCCCTACTCATTCCGTTCGATCTACTAATCTCAAGTAAAGAAATGTCATCGGCGGTGTCGCTGGCATCACTGCTGACGCTAACTCCCTCGTCAATTATGCTCGATCCGCCGCTCAGCAACATTTACTGAGATATAATGAAGATATCCCCGTTGAGCTGCTTGCCCAACGCTTATGCGACCTCAAGCAGGGCTACACGCAGTTCGGTGGCTTGCGGCCATTTGGCGTGTCTCTATTGTACGCAGGATATGACCCACACTACCAATTCCAGCTGTACCACTCGGACCCATCGGGTAACTACTCTGGCTGGAAGGCGACTTGCATTGGCGCAAACAACGGAACCGCACAGAGTTTGTTGAAGCAAGAGTACAAGGACGATATCACTGTAGAAGAAGCGATTGGTTTAGTGATGCGGACAATGAGCAAGACGATGGACAGCACCACGCTGGGCAGCGAGAAACGTACGACTTGTTCCTTTCCTATGATGCCAACCACCACTGATGCCACTCGCATAGTTGAGTTTGCTGTCCTCACGGTTGACCCCGTTACGAAGGAACCTAGGGCAAAGATTTACCGGCCCGCAGAAATAGATGCGCTTCTTGTAAAACATGATCTCGCGAAGAAGGACGAAGATACAGAGATGAAGGCTGCTTAGCTAGTACCCATTGTACAAATTGACGATTATGTCAACCCAAACGTCGAGCGTGAAGTCAAGATGCTAAAGAAAAAAAAAATCGAGTCTCAGAGTTCTATCCTGATAGGAAACAGCAGTCTGGAGTAAATAACGGAGCCGTTCTATGGTACATCAATGGCATGCCATTCCTTTGCCCAAGTCACCACCTGCAAGGACCGCCTCGACATCCATCGCAGCACCAAATACAAAGTGACCGATACCAGCTCCTAACACCACGGCCAGGATAAGATAAGCCTGAAGAAGGTCAGCAGACAATCGAAAGGAGGCAGTGGGGAGGACCACCAACATTATAAGTCATAAAAACGAGCATAAGGAAGAAAGATACAAAGACCTGAGCGCCGTAGAGTGTCGCGCGCAAAAGACGGGGGTAGAACGGAACTGGCGAGCTTAAGGGGAAAACCAGGGTTACGCGAACGTTGAACGCGACACGTGGGGGTTTTGGAGAGCAATACGTACAGAGGTGAAGGCTTCTTGGGACGCCCCGAGAGCAAACCGGCATCTTCAATATCTGGACCAGACAGCTCAGGACTGGTCCGCCCACTCACCGCACCCTTGCCGCGCGTCTTGCCGCGACAAATCGCCAGTGCGATGTGACGATCGACGTTTCGCTGGTACGCGCGGAGGTACTCGTATCCGAGCGAAATGCCGATGACGGCGAGGAAGGAAAGCGCAAAGACGAAGCGAGAGGATATGTGCCATCGCCGAAAGACGATACAGGTATCCTCGATTTGGGTGTTCCTATGTACGTCGAGACGGGGTCACGATCGCGGTCAAGGCGGAGAGCAGCCCGAGTCGGAGGGAGGGAATGGGATCGTACGTACCAGAGCATGTGCGTTTTACAGGTTGGATCCATGTCCATGTCGCCGTGGCCGTGATCCATTGTTGAGCTGTGCGGTGGTTGGAAGTAAGACGAGTTGTGAGACGGGGTGTCTGAGACTCGGATGTTATTGGTCACTGTAACAGCGGCTGAGCGGACAACGTTCTACTTCAGAGTCACCGTCATGTCCACTGCGTTCTACGTAGCGACGTAACTAGTAAACAACCAGCTTACCCTCACAACGCCGCCCACCATGTCCGGCGGCGCATACTCGCGCCTTCCAACGCACGCCCTCGACACCACCTCCTCCCTTGACACGCACTCATATCCTCCGACCCCTCCCCGAACGCACCACTACCATCTGCACCGCTGGCGCCCACGATGGCCGCGCCCTCGATCGTGCCTCAAGTACACGACGCCAATCGTCGTCCTTCTCTTCGTCCTCTCGTACCTCACCTGGGAACCACACATAGAAATCGCCTTCTACTGGCGCTCGTGGATCCGACAGGAGATAGAGCCCATAACGCCCCTGCGCGGGTGCTTCAAGTCCGACCAGGTGTCCCCGCTGTACAACGTCACCGAACGTCTATACGGACCCAAATTCACAGAGCTCCACGCCGGCATGCCCATGCGCCTAGGCCTCGACTGCTACGAATTTGCCGGCACCATCCGCCGCCCCGCGGAGGCCTCTGCGCTCGCGCCAGACCGGCCCCGCACCAACTATCACACGTATTGGCGCACCGACTTGGCGCCGTTTGGCGAGCGACAGGAATACACGCTCAAATCTTTCTTTGCGACGCAGAACCCGCAATCACGCCTCATCATGTGGTCCAACGGTGACCTCTCCGGCAACGCGCTGCTCGCGAGTTACGTCGCGCGATATCCGGACGCGTTTGAGCTCCGCGTCGCGGACGTACGTGAACTCTCCAAGGGTACGCCGCTCGAAAACAGTCCGCTGCTCGCCAGCAGGGATGAGAAAGCGTGGCTTGACGGGGACCTGATCCGACTGCTGGTGGTCTGGAGGAATGGTGGCGTATGGGTGGACATGGATATGCTCTTCACTCGCGACCTTACTCCCTTGCTCGAGCACGAGTTTGTGACTCAGTGGGATTGTTACGGTATGACCCTTCTCGTCTCACCGCACGAGAAAGAAGGGCGCTGATACCTCTCACAGACAAACTTTACACACCACTCAACGGCGCACTCATGCACTTCCACCGACACTCTCCCTACCTCTGCGAGGCTTTCCATCTCATGGCGACTTCTTCACCTCCACGCCCATCCTCCACGGACTGGGGTTCCATCCTTTACCTACGTCTCTGGCGTCGACTCGTGGCGGAAGGCATCCCTCCATTCAAGATTCTCCCCTTTTGCTTCACCGACGCCCACGCCTGTCGCCTCGACAACCGCCTCCCGGACCCGTTCGAACCAGATCCGAGCGACGGGCACTGGACTGGCGGGTTGACGCGCACGGAAGGCGGCGGCCTCGATCGCAAGCTCAGCAATGTGTTCGCAGTGCACCTGCACAATCAATGGGAAAAGAACTTCCCCCCCGGCGGTTGGGTCGACAGACTGCTGCTGCGCAGGTACGAGAAGAGGCTGACCGAGGACCTGGGTTGGCAGGATGGCACGTCGTGAACACGGTTTCCTCGATGTATAATGTATATAGCCACGCATAATGATAGAGAGCGGGGGACGAAGGGTTTTTCGGCTGCGTGCGAGACGCTCGGTACTTCAAGCTTCAGACATTCGAGCGAAGAGAGCAATAATCGTACCCGAGGTGGCCCTTCGCCGCTTCAAGAGTGCAAGTCCGGCATCCGTCTGGCCACCTTTCCTTCGTTCCGCGCATGAACCCTCAGCTTCTTGAGAACTTTCGAGTCCGCCCACCGCTCAGGCAGCGCCCGTTTTCCCGTAGCCCAATAATAAATGTCCCAGTCCGGTTCGTCCATAAGCTAGAGTAAAACAAAACAACGACACCGATAATCAAAGAGGTCACGTAGAACCGATTCAGATGACGTTCTCGAATGGAATGTTTTTAAATGTACCTTGTCGAACTCTGAGAGCTCCTCGGCGTCCATCGCACCGAGGTGCTCTTGCGCGAATGTACTCAGGAGGAGGTCGCTCTCGAGCGTGCCGCGCTTGCGGCTTTGGTACACGAGGCGAGCCCGCTTTGTTTCGGCGATCTCTCCGGGGCGTGGTAGGGGTTTGGGGGGCGGAAGGTCTGCGGGCGACGCGGTGGAGGCGATGTGCTCGGGAGTGTGTGGCATCGGCCAGGGGTCCTTCAGCTGAGCGGTAGACGAGGACAGATGCCTTGTGGAGAGGACTCTGGGATACGACGCGAAGGTGCGATGGACGAAATGACCCAGAAAGGTCGACATGGTGGTACCGGTAAATGTTACATGTAACACTTTCTCAAACGACTCGGAGAAGTCGAGCTCCTCATTCACCGGCACCTCGGCTTTTCTGCACACCGGGTTCTTGGTATACAACTTTTGCACTACCATGACATGGCAAACGACAACGATTACAACAAAATATCCTTAGCCGTGTTCGCCCTCGCCTTTGAGGTCTTCTATTGCCCGCTGCACCTCCAGTTTCTCCAATACTGCACGATGCAAACTCGACCGCGATGCACGGCCCTTAGTTTTAACTTCGGTGACGGCCTTCCCTGAATAGGAAGTGGGTGCAGGCGACATCGGGCTTTCGACAGTGCTGGATGGAGCAGGTGGCAAGTCGGCAGCAGGGTTAGATGTAAGGTGGGAGGGGACGATGACTGGCGTCGGGCGTGGTGGTGGAGGCCACTGGAAAAGAGTAATGAGACTTCGCTAAGAGGACCCACGGGGAAAGGTATCGAATGAAACTCACGCCACGACGAGGCTGATTGAAATGTAAGGCAGCCCATGAAGGATGTTCGCGCTCGAGTTTAATAATATGATCTTCGACAAACCTGATGCGATGAAGGAGTGATGCGGGTGGTGACGGCACTTCCATGTACGCCATCAGATTGGCCACGGTAGCGGAGCAGGCAAAACTTACCATATCGCATGGCCAGATGGGTCTCCAAATTCTTCAGTCTTTCGTCAAGACCAGGATGTCGATCTGCCGTGACGGCAAGGTCACCCTCCGAGGCTTTGGCTTTGTCCGTGGGACGGTCGTTTTCGTTTTTCATCTCGACCTTCAATGTTCTTCTGAGAGGACCTTCTTCGTTCTTCGCGATGTCGAATTTCATCATCACATCGCGGTCCACCGTTTTGGCGTCAGTCCGTGCACATAACCCACTCTCAACGTCATTGCCGTCACCCAGGGGCAATACCTCCGACGTCGCGTTGGTGTGCTGCCGTCTAAAGGTGTGCAAGAACTCTGCGCGGTTCGACGCATCATTCCGGGCACGGTTTCGTGCAAGAAGCTCAGAAATGGATTTATTGGTCTACAGGGATTTAGTAAGATGAGACCGCAACTGCATGGGTCATGATCTGTACCCACTGCAACTGGAGAACGAGCCTCTGCACCATTTTCGACGCGGACATAATCCAACTTTCGTTCTTCCAAGGGCCGTTCAGGTGGACCCATAGAGTCGGGTTGTGCGCCCAACAGTCGCTAGACCATTACGGCTTATTTAAGTCATTACCGAACGTCTACCACGCTCGAGCTCAGCGTCGGACATACCGAGATGCTGGTTTGCAAATCGCGCAATGCGTCAGGCACAACCTTTCTCTCCCAATCCGGGTTCATGACAAGAATGTCGGCCTCTAGGCCAGCCAAGCATTGAGAAAGTCCAACGGCAAGGAAGAACGCTTTCAAGGCGGCATCCCAGTGTCGAGGAAACTCTTTTAGGGGTGGAGACGGGGACGGTGTCCGTGGTCGTGCCTTTCTCTTAGCTGAAGGCTTTTGAGGCGCGTTGTAGGCGGTGGAAGGACGCACAAGTGAAGAGACTTGGGTAGGCGGCTGATATTGTTGGAATTGAGCGGGTTGGTAGGGGTGTATCTGAGTATACTGCTGTTGATACGTCGGGTTGTACTGGTAACCATTCGATGACCATGGTTGCCCCTGCCAGGCCGGGTGTCCATAGTATGGAAACACGCTCGTGTGAGGGGTCTGCAAAGGGGTATGTGGATAGATATGTGGAACAGACGATCCAGGCAGAGGTTGGGGTATAGTCTCGGGGACTTTGGGCTGCGAAGGCCCTGCATCTGAAGGAGATGGGCCGTCAACCATCCGAATTCCAACGGTGTCGAGTAGAGTCGAGAGTCGGGAAAAGAGAGAGAACGCGACACCTAAATCGAGGTTAGGGTCTCTGTTGCCGCTCTCTGTGTCAGCGTCGTACACATCAACAACGACGTGGACGCATATGTACGGTCAACAAAGCGAAGAGCTTTCTCATGACCTCGTGCTGTCCATAACACGTATCCTTGATCTCAAAGCCTCGCCAGAGACCGATCCTCTTGACACGGTCGGAGACGGGTTCGATGTCATCGACGTCGTAAATGAATACTTTCCGGACGGTGCGTTTACGTTAGAGGAAGCGACAACTAAGTTATCGACGCTCTATGTTGTTCTTTATCTAGAGCAATCGCTCGGGAAACTAGACGCAATACAGGCGCAGCTAGCGCAAGATGAACAGGACCTGTGGGACGAGATTGTCCGACTTCAGGAGGAGTTGAGAGGGCAACAGGAATCCGGCAAAGTGCAATTGATTCAAGAAATGATATCGGTGTGTCTTTGAGCATATATTATTTTGCACATCGCTACTGAACGCATCTTCGTTAGGACCTTTTGAGTCAGATGACCCTCATACGGGAAAAGGCTACCGAATCTGAGGCCATTGTCCGTGACATCACGAAAGACATCCAAGTCCTTGATCTAGCAAAAGAAAATCTCGTGCTGAGTATGACTACGTTGAAGCGGCTTCAGATGCTTGGTGCGTTACCTCCATCGTCCCACAGAAACGCACAGGGACCTAGTCCGCATTCACAATGACGACAGTCAATGCCCTTTCTCAGCTCGAGGACTACGTCAAGGACAAGAAGTATCCGGACATCACACAAAGTCTATCGGTAAGCATGTCGTTCCTGCGTTGTACGTTACTCAACCACGATCCGATGCAGGTTGTTAAAGAAATATCAGCATCGTTTAAGCAATACATATCTGTCCCACGGATCAGCCAGCTCTGGAGACGAATCCAAGGGCTCCAAGGCGAGATACGAGCCCTCATAGAGTCGGACTTTGATACCTAGTAAGCTCGACAAAAAGCCTGCTTGAGAACATCCGATTCATGAATACTGCCGTATCGAAGTTACCTGCAAACTCCAAACTCTCCTAAACCGCAGACGATAACGGCAGCATGTGCAACAGCAGATATCTTGGGGCCTGATGTACGCGCCGCCCTCACTGCCCGCTACACCGCACTTCTTCTCGCGGAATATCGTCGAGTGTTTCGGCTAACGGATGAAGCCGGACATCTCGACAATATCAGCCGTCGCTACGCATGGTTCCGGCGCATATTGGGGAACCACGAGACGGGCATCGGGCGCGCATTCTTGCCGGAGTGGAAGGTTGGCTGGTCGCTACTGGCCGGATTTATCGACATAACCAGGTAAGACTCCTACGTTTAGCTGTAACACCATGAGATGATACGGTATGAAAGAGGGGATATGGCTGCACTGTTATCCAAAGCGGGAAAAGACCTCACCGTGACGGTCCTCCTCGATACTTTGCAGCAGACCAAGGACTTTGAATTGTCGATGTCGAAAAAGTTTGGTGCCTCTGTGAGCCTTCGAAGTCCAGGGAGGTTTCGTTCTAACTGTCTTCCAGTTACAAGACATCCTCCAAGAGACATCACCGACGCCAACTCGACCTTCGCAACCAATCAGCTCCTCTTTTGACCCGCACATGGGGGTATACGTACAGTACCAAGACAAGTATGTGCGCCCTGCCGCTTTCTGGGGCCCCCGTATACTTACCAATGTCCCAGAGTGATCGCGGACCTTCTTGCTCCCCATCGAGGACCAAAGACAAGAGCGTCCCTCGACACGAACCAAAGTCATCCAACCGGAGATGACGAAGAGCAAGCAGCCATAGTCGTGCTTCCGTCCTCGACCGAATTATTCTACGTCTATGGGCAGACACTCGACGGTTGCGCAACGCTGTCAACAGGGAAGCCATTATTCGACTTGTTGGGGGTCTTCAAAAAGTGGCTTCGGGTCTATTCTGGTGAGCACACACCTCCAGCGTCCTATCAGAGTAATTTAACCATATTGGTGCTCGCAGAGGAAGTGCTCATGCCGCAAATGCGCCGGTAGGCTCTTCAACTTTCCCCCGTTTTGTATCAACCGTCTTGATCGAAAATTGTTCCTAGAACTCAGCCACAGCCTCGTCGATCTGGGGACGTGAGACACGATCTGAATGAGATAAAGAACGATTGCCTCGTCATTAACACGGCGGAATATTGTCAAACAACGGCACAAGAGGTCTCGCGTCTCCTGCGAGGTCTATCGATTTAAAACTGACAGTTTGGCAGCTCGAGGAGAAGGTCCGTCAGCGGATCCAAGGAGAATTCAAGGAGCGTATCTCGTTACAGACGGAATGCGATCTGTTCATCAGGTGCGCGTTGGCCGATATTCCCGGTCGGTTGTCATTTCACCTAAAGCGGACGCGCAGCGTGGCATTTTCAGCTATAGTCGCCCTCCTCCGCGAGCTCGAGTCTGTATGCGAGCCAGCCCTGGCGGCACTGACGCGCGCCACCTGGATAAATCACGAGCTTGTCACTGGACAATCACCATACGTTGATGGTCTCATTCGCACCCTGGAATCCATCACGGAAGCAATTGTCCCGCTAGTCGAGAGTAAGAAATACCTACGGAATTTCTTTGACAAGGCAGCGAGGTAAGCAAAAGCACCCTTGGCCTGCCTGGCCCACGCCACATGATACGACACACGTCGAGTCGTGCTTAATTATGCCGTCCAAAAAGCTTGGTTATCACGCGGTTCACGAACGCACTCGTGCGAAGCCGACCGCTAAAGGAGAATGGGGCCGAACAGGTGCATTAATATTGATCATAATTGCTGATTGTGCCGGCATATTGCCTGACTTTTTTGTTCCGTCCCGGCTTGCCAGCTGCTGATTGATCTATCGGCGCTGAAGTCATGTTTGTTAAAGCTTCCCGGGGAAGCCTTGATCACTCCAGGGTAAGGGGTCGGACCCATTACCATTACCCGGTGCGAACATCCGAGGTCTTTGACTGATAGATGCCTCCCTCCCTCGATTCAGGTACACCAGAAGCGTCACAAGAAGTACCCAACGTTTAGAGGCGCTGCTCAAGGTCATCGTTACGCCACAGGTCCGCCATGTTTCGAATGCACATGCATTTACGTCTGATCCTGATTTTGCGCCGTGACAAAAGGATCCACCTGAGGGCTTTATCCTTAACTATACCCTTCTGATCGGAGACGCGTCGTTCTCCAACTTCCAGAAGGTGCGTGTCAAAGCGCGGGTACAATTGATGCTCGCAGGTGGCCGGGGACAACCGCTGCTCACGCACCCATCCTATAGATCATCGACTTGAAGGGCACGCCACGAGCAGAACAAACCGATCTGCTCGACTTCTTCGTTACCATCACGAGCACGAAGCCCGAACTCGAACAAACGTCCTTTCTCACGGAGCTGGATATGGACCCTCCGACGACAAGCGCCCTCGCCTTCGCGTCCCCTAACGGCAGTCGGATTGCGTTGCCGGGCACGGGTGCCGGCGAGGCACTCCTTGCGACCCTCGGGTCGCCACCACTTAGCAACACGCCCTCTGGCGCAGACACACCACCACGCGGAGACGCCAACGCGACCAAGCAGGTCTTTTCGGATATTCGACGGTTGATGAGCTTTGCTGTTAGACGGGACACTGCGCCGCAGTAGCAGTAGTCTCATAGCGTATTGGTTATTCTATTGAAACCTGCCCCTAGTAGTGGGAAGATGTTGGACCGAAGAGGTCAAGTGTGTGTGTGGCTGTCGAACCATGTGCTTGTGACAGAGTGAGAAGCAGGCTTCGCGACAAATCTAGTCCTAGACTTGTTCCCAGGTAAGAGGGCGGTCGATCCCCAGTTTGCGCCTCTCGAACCATCGCACTTTCCGACCCGGGGCCCAACCTAAATCACCCTGAGCTCTCCGCAACGCACTGCCCGTAGCACCTGGCACGGTCTCCCCGGCCTTCAACTTGAAATCTTTGATGCTGCGGAAGTATTGTTGATCCGACTCGGCGGACTCTTTTTCTGAACGCTCGCGGAGGGCCTTTACGGCCAGAGGCCGTGCGAGGAGAGTGTCCTACACAGTGAGAAGGCACAACGTGGGGGTAACCAGATAAGGCGAGATAAGCCAAAGAAGAGGAAAAAAAAACCAAAAGGTGATTTCGGGAAACGTACCATGTGCTCTCGAACCTTTTCCCCAAACAACTTCACATCTTGCACCGGCCGATATCGCAGCGCCTTTCTGACGTTCCACCGCGTGCGCTGGTGCAGCTCGCTGCTACCTCCTACCTGCTCGCCGCTTCCCTCCTCGCCGAGCGCACGCTCGCGCTCGACCGTCTGCTCTATTTCCTCTGCGCCACCGACACCCCCCTGGACCAACGCGCGCGCAGAACGAGTCTCGAGTCGGCTCGAGAGGACGTCCCACCCCGTGGCGCGCGCCGCCATCTCGAACTTCAAATCTCGCGGGCCGTCGACGAGCTCGAGCACCGCGTGCGGCGCATTGTCGCCCTGCCGATGTCCAAACTTGTGTATGCGCGTGTAGCCGCCCGGTCGCTTCGCGTAGCGCGCCGCGAGCGTCTCGAACACTTTGGGCAGGAGCGAGGGCGCGAGGAGGAAGGAGCCGGTTTTTTGCCAGGCCGGGTAGGTGCCTCGCTTGCCCAGCGTGATCATCTGTGTAGGGAGTGACGGCCCGTCCATTCAGGGGGGGGGAGGCTCTGTTAGTGCATGTGAGATGTAGGCGAGAGGGAAATGGACACGCACCTTTTCTGCTAGACGAGCGGCATCACGGGCCTTTGGGAGTGTGGTCTTCACCTGCTCATGTTGAATGAGAGACGTGACAAGGTTGCTAGGAGATGTGTCATTCCGGCGATATTCACGGCGGAAAATGCGTAATGATTCACCGTAGCATCAACATCCTATGCGACGATGTTCTCGAGAATTTGCGAAAGGCGACGCCATGCTTCATCGCTGGCGTTTGGGGCAAGAAAGTGCGAGACGGGCCATTATTTGTTTGCGCTTAGCAGACGGCCCGTTAACGGCCCGGGTCGGCTTACGACAACAAACTCTACACACACACACAACATTGGAAATTGGTATCATGTCATGCTGCGTTTGTCATTTGTCACCAGAGAAACGTCAAGCTAGTACACATTGCGGGAAAAAAAAGATTATATGAACACCGACATCAGCGAGGGCGATGCCCGGAAAAAAAATAGGGCCCTCAAAGCAAAATATTCAACATTGCTGGATGTGGATGTGGTTGGTGATAAATGCAAAACAACATTGCAAACGATGAGGAGTGTTCAGCGTGGTGACATGACGATTCATTGAGCATGAAATTCATGAAATTCATTTCGTCGGTCCTGGCGCAGAGGAGCCCTCAGCCGGTTCGTCACGATCCCGCAGTCTTGATGGCCCTGCGCCTGGCGTCTGCAGTGACGACTGGCCCCCTGCGAACCCCGGTGACGGTGCTGGCGTACCAAATAGTTTGTGCATGATGAACGGCGATGTGTAGGAACGCTGGGGCAGCGGCGGGTGCGGTGGCGGGTGTTCACCCACGGCTGTGCTGGCACGCCTACTCTCCGCCTCGCCTTGTTCCTCGTCCGAAGAATGACGGAAATGGATGTCTGATACCGTCACTGGGACGCTCTCCGTTGGCGAGATGACGGAACTGGTACGGGGATGTGCGCGCAAAAGTGAGGAAGGATGAATGACGATATGCGGAGCCCTCATCCCGCTCAAAGCAGAAGTAGGTGGGGCCGTCGTGATAGTGACAGAACGCGGAACTTGCTGAGGCTCGTCGAACTCGGTGTGTACGTGCAATGGCGGTGTGCTTTGCGTGTGTGGTCGCAGTGCGCGCGGCGGGGGCGTTGGGAGCATCGAGGACACCGTCCTAGGCTCGACCGCCGACTGGGGAATCCGAGGGAGGGGGCGAATGTTCAAAGAGAACCGTGGAAACTCGACACCCACGGGTGGAGGGTGTGACAGGCCCGGTCTATCGCGTAAAGCAGTGGGTGCATCGCGGTGGAATCCCATCGCAAATGGGAGTGATATCCGTCGGGCGGATGAGTAAGGTTCATCACTTCTCCGTCGCATAGAGCCAGAAGAAGAGGACGATGATGAGGCACCATGACCTGGATGTCGTATGCTGGCAAATGATGTCTGAGAAGAAACGGAGATATCCAGGAAGGAGTAAGACGGCTGGCTTTGATCGCTGCCTCCCCGTGCTGGGCCGCTAGCAGCAACACTTTCGCGGGGAAGAGGGGGCGCGGACACGACAGGCGTAAGCACAAACGCCCTTTCCTCTGTGGATCCCACCATCTCTTGGTCCCGAGATAGAACACTTGTGCGGGCACCCGAGTTCGTCTCTTGACCTTGAGCAACGGACGGAGGGGACTGGCGCACCTCGCCGTTGTCAACATCATCTCCTGCAGGAATGTCGTGCAAAGGAACTCCGCGGCTTGATTCCCTGGCATGGGTGCCAGGGCGCCCTATCGAGACCGTGGGGCTACGCGGAAGTTCTTGAACACTATTCCCTGAATAATCACGTTGCGAATGAGGAAGAGAAGGCCTGGATTGAATGGGCAAGTCGAGAGTAAAACTCAGACTTCCGCTTCCGTTGTTCGTCCCATGCCGGCTTTTGTCTGTTTGACCCTTGTCTTCGTACATGTCGTCAAAGTCGTCAATCTCGGGACCGCGGACGATGTCAAGAACCTTCGAGTGGTCGTTCCCATTTGGCGCGACGAACAACCTCTTACGATGCAAGATACGGCCAAACTGACGTCGGCGACGCCATAAAAAGAACCCGACAATTAGAAACACTAGTGCTCCCAGGATCGACGCAACCGCTATCGCTGCAATAGTTCCCCGGGATGTGCGCGACGAGGATATTAGACTAGGATTTTGCCTAGCGAGAGCAATTAAAATTCCTAGTGATGAGATTAGCTGAGCTATATGAACTTACGAATGTGACTGTGCGGTCGTGATATTGATCAAGCCTATGGCCAAAAGACTTTCATCCACATTGGTGATGGTTAGTGTGTGATCGACGCTATTGTTGAGCCCGGTACGAAAAAACAGCGTGGTCGCTTCCTTAGTAGAGGATGCTCCATTTAGAGTGACGGTATCATTATCAAGTTTGACAGAAAATCTCCCGGAAATCACGTCACGAAACCCAAAGATGGTTATAGCGGTGCCTGGTGATAGCACAGCAATGGGGGCGTTCGGTTAGAGGGAATGAAACGGGACTGAGACAAACGCACCAGAGAAATTGTAGTTGACGAAGTCCCCAGCACTGGTCGTGGTATGGTACGTACTGTCGAGCGAGGATAACGAAGAGTCATTTAGGAATGACCACTGGCCCGTGAACGGGAGTGCGGTGTCCTCAATAACGGTGTTGGAGAAAGTCACGCTAGATCGGAAAAAGTCAGTCACCGGAACGCCCGGAGCGCGCAGGGTGATGTCGTCGAGAGACGAACTTGGGTGATGTGGAATTGGCGGTGATAAGCGCGTGGTCGATCGCGATCAATGCCGATGACGAGTTGGTGGGGTTATGGACGATGAGCGACAAGGTGTGGTTACCGGGCGGAAGGTCACCGTACGCTGCCAATAAGATGGGCCCCGTGGTCGAAGGTGAGATGGATGAGTTTTTCTGGTCGTCGAGCTGAAGGTCGTAAGTGACGGGGCCGGTGGCGAAGCCGGATAACTGGATTCCGTTTCCTGCATTCGATCAGATGAAGGCGGGCGCACACCATAAACATTCAGCGCCCACGCACCCCACCATTGAATAGAGAACGCAGCGCCATCGCTAGACGTGACATGAAAGCTTGACCCGTTACCCTGCTCGCCGGGAAATGTTGGGCAGGCCGAGGTGGTGAAGCACGGGTTCCAGCCTTGCGAGAGGTTGGGGGTCGAGAGTGTGTCGGCAAAGGGAAAGTAGGAGAGGAGGGGAGAAGAGTTGTTGACGAGAAGAGAGAAAGAGTCGGCCATGCATGGGAGACAGGCAGGAGCTGGGGGAGGCTCACTGAGGAGGGGGACCCAATGAGGGGGGGAGAAGGCGGAACGGGGAGAAGCATAGAGGAGTTAATATGCTGAGGACGGACGGTAGTCCCGTGGGTTGAGCCGATCTGAAAGCACCGAGGGCGCCTGGACCTGGTTGGAAAATAAAAAATTAAACGAGAGTGAGACGTAAGAGTGCTCGAATAGACGACGAGAACGACATTCATCGCTCCTCGACCGCCATCAATTTTTTTTATTCCCCTTTTTCTCATCTAATCTTATCTCCCACCCCTGGCCTCACTCTACTCCTACCACCTACTCACCCATCGCAGTCATCTCGTGCCCTCGGGTGCTATCGCGACTTGTTAACCCTATCATGCGACGACACCACACATCAACGATTGCACAATCCGAGCTACTATGGAAGCCGAGCTCTGCACCCACATGACGGGCACAGCCTTCCCGTTGGGAGATAAGTTTTTCACACCACCATCTGCCCGTCTGTCGACATTCCTTGTCCATCGTAATCGACTTGTATCCAACCTGGCGCCACCGATCTTCACCCCATGTCACTTGTTGCTTGGCAACAAATTCCCTTTCGATACAACGACACAACCTACTGCAAGCAGAGATGAACCCTCCCCAAAGCCAGCACCCTGAAATCCAATCACTTCATGTCACTTGGCAGAAACGGACCCAAGGATCTGGCTCGGTCCGGGCGCTCCGATGACGAACCTTGCCACCCAGCCATCAAAGTGCTTTGCGATCCGTCGGAGAATTTATCTCCCCCAGCGGCCAGTTCAAGCCACTGGGTGGGACGCCCACCGAAAAAGACAGGATCGATGGCCCGGATCTAATATCTGGAGTCCTCTGGCTGACATCACATCTACCATCCGCCGCCGGCAAGCCTGAGCCTGGCCGCCTTGCTGCGCCCACCGTTTGCAGAGTCATCAGGAGGGGGTTGATCGCAATTTGTCAAGACATTCTGCCCGCCATTTTGAGGGTTCCTCTTATTGGGGGAGGTGGGGCTACCATTTGTTCTTGTGCAGCGAGTCACTGACAGCGGCGCTACTTGTGTACTTGTGTGGCTGATTACTCCCGCGGGTTCTCTCAGCTACAACGTTCCCTCCCCTCCCATCATCCATCCAGGCACGCGCCGAGGTCCCGCCTGGCGCCAGCAATCTCATGACCCCATGTCCTTGCAAAGAATTCCCATTCCAGTTCCTCGGGAATGATGATGCGCAGATAAGCCCCACATCCATCCAACAGTCGCTCGTCACTCTCCTTATCTGGCTTGCGCAACGGCGGCCGCTCAAATGCCGAACTTCTCGCCGCGAAATACGGAAGGACGTCGTAAACTTGTGGCACTCTGCTCCGTCTTCCATACAACCTTCTCATCAGATGCGGCGCTTCGGGGGTCTTCAGTCATAAAAGATATTTCCGTCGACGATTGAGGTGCAATTTTGACCATCGCTGGGCGGTCTCCGTGATTGATCGTTCTTTCCCTATTGTCCTCCTGGCAGTCCGGTGTTTTCCTTGGACCCCCCGCGTTCGCCCAGTGTTCGTCGAGTCAAGGGACGTGTTGAATCGTAACGTGTCGTCACGCAGGCACCTCGACCTTACCTCCAGTTTTTTTTTCCTCTTTCCGCGTCCCTTCCGTCACTCGAAGCGCACGAGATACACGCGTTGAACACGGACTGAATCGCAACATGTTCTCGGGCTTCTAACACCGCGGACCTCTCCGCAAACTTCGGCAGACCAACACCGATGCTCGCCGTCAGCTCACCTACACGAGTTACTTACCTCCGCAAGTTGAAACCCCCGCATTTTCTTTTCGTTTGGATTCCTCGCTGGCTTCGCTTCCAGGCGAGAACGCCGAATAGCTAAATCATGCGGTGGACCGTGAAGCCCCTAGGGCGCCCATACCCTAGCTGAAACGCTTCGGCGCAATCACAAATACAGTTATCACACCCTCTCCTGCAGCATGCATCAAAGGCTTGAGCGAGCTAGGAACTCGAGTTTCTCCGAAACGCGGTTCTTATTCCGTGGATCGTATTCGCGTACAACCCAGGCGCATGCAGGTTTGACTACAAACTTGATGTCAACGGCGCCAGCCCGATGCATATACCCCCACGCAGCAGGTACCGTCTGCGTGCAAACACGCGCAATAACGTCGGCGTTTAACTCGATCTGTCTCATTCCGTGCAAGCTTCGTTCCAGCGCAGGATGATGGACAGCACCCGAGGTGCAAGCAATGCGGCCGTAGCGTCACTCCCGTCGATGAGGAATGTTTGTTACAGGTAATTCCGAAGAGATATCGTCGAGCGGTCAGATCTTATTGCCTGTGACACACTAAACAGGAGACCTGAGGGTGTCATAAGGTAGATTAATTGTGTTGTATGTTCGAGGCGTGTCAGATAGGATATTGAAAATTGAAGTTCGTTCTATACGACCAAAACTCCGATCCCACTCGAGAGCGTCTTTTAATAGACAAAGTCGTCAAAGATGAAGGGAAGATCCATGCCGTAAAAATGGATCGCACCCGAGTCAATTCATAAAATATACACTTCGCTGGGGCGGAGTATGAACGACATGGATGATTTGGATGAGGCACTCAATATTCATGTCCAATTGACGTGTTCATCACCACGTCGCTGGTAGAAACGATGCGACGAGCCGGGCTCTATGTCCGCTAGGGTGGCGACGACCGCCAGCAGGGTTGAGGTAAGTAAAGTTACGTGAGGGACAATAAATGAACAAATTCCCAGCTTCGTGAGACAAATCGCATTGATATTTTTGCGCGGGGTCATACGTTGGGGCAATGGGGTGAGTGTTTTCACGTGCGCGTGCGTGCGTTGTGTGGTCAGTGGTTCCCCCAGTAACGCGTATGCCACCGCGGAACAAAGTAACGTCACCCGCGAACAAAGCGTGTCTTAGGAGATTGACAGGATCTGAACAATGTGTCGTCATGTAGAGCGTTTGGATACCCGCAGGCCGTTTCAACGGGGAGCCACAGTTGCGAGGGGAGACTCGGATGGGGTTTGGTGACATGCCGTACAGTTGATACCGCGGGCAGAGAGGGGCTCGAAGAGAAGTCAAGGACGTAAGGAGTGGAGTGTTGAAAACAAAGCATTGCCATGGTTCTTATCACCGAAAGCCATCCTACGTTTATGAGATGAAAGGTGGCTTTTGGTCATGATGAAATAGTTTGAGGAATGCAAACGCTGGCCACGGGCGGAACCAGGCCGGTGCAGAAATTGAAGGTTGAAGGTTGAACGCTTCGTGTAGGCAGGCATGCAATTCGCGCACTAGGGATGGATCAAACAGAAGCATCCAAAAGTTGGACCAGACTACAAATCAAAGTGCCCAGCTGTACATGCGCCATGATAGCAAGATTGGAACGGTTAGTAAGCGAGGTCATCCACTGGCACATCCATGTTGCGTTCTAGCCCAGCCCATGATTAGCATCCTGAGACAGTGGCATTGATCGATTAATATCGATTAATATTGATAAATCTGGGACAAATGAAAATGGAAGTGATGGGTGGGCCGTTTCCCAACAGACTTTACACCTGCACCATAGTCTCTTATTACAGCGGTGGGTGTCAGTGTGCACATGGGGAGTCCTAGCACTGGCTCAAGCGCTCAAGAGTGGTTCCGCGATATCAACTGAAGATGCCATACCAGTGGAAGGCTAAGTTGGAACAAAAGTTTCGGACGACTCCGATGGCCACTGAGAATTATGCACACCAATGACATGGTCAGAAAAGACAAACGTTAAGGGATCCCAGAGAACTATAAGTCACTCGTAGGACAGGGGCTTGAAAAGTCGAGAAGTTGTGGGTTCCCATGGGACGAGGGATGCGATGCCAAGCAGCTTGGCCACTATACACGTGCTCGGCTAAGCTGACGAGATTACCTGTTAATACTGAGTGCTACCGACTTGCGGTTTGGATACTTCTACATTACAGGATGTGTATTCGT
>Ga0137394_10000264_pt1 | contig 36445 bp, 32 predicted proteins | sample czobulk116metaG_FD_108278 | JGI IMG/M metagenome (GOLD analysis project Ga0137394, IMG submission 108278) | Vadose zone soil microbial communities from Angelo Coast Range Reserve, California, USA - czobulk1.16 metaG | ecosystem: Environmental > Terrestrial > Soil > Vadose zone | place: USA... | reverse complement strand
TGACCTGTAGTACCAAGTTGGTAGCATTTGCGCGCGTACTGCCAGTGTCCGAAGTCCGAAAAGAGATGCACGTATGCGTGATCGCGCCCGTCTCAAAATGACAAATGTCACACCGCGCGATCCGCGCCCTACCTGCTGTCGTGTCGATGCTCAACACATATAGTCTTACAGCTGTTAGCAGGGAAATCTCCTAGTGGGATGCAATCTCTACCGTAGCCACGTATTTCTTAAAAGATGTAGTGGTGCACAGCAACACAGTAACAATTTAAAAAAGACGCCTCCTCCAATGTCGCGTTGGCGGAAACCGAACAAGGGTGCAAGGCACTTGAGCCAGGTACAAGTACAAGACCTCGGAGAATTGTTGAGGTCATGCAAGTTACCGTACGCGACTTTCAAATTCCGCGCTTATCCCAAAGCCCAACCATCTTGTATCCGGTTCATCACCGCGGTTTCTTGGATACTTTGCACAATGAAACGGACAGCGTGTGGTGGCTCAGACACAGGTACTATTCCGATTGTAGACATTGTCCCTATTGCAGTGCTAATTGATGCGTCCTCGCTAATCGACCGTAGTCGACTTTGAGCGCCAGACGGGTGTGTTGTGCGCCGAAGCACCTGTTGCTGGTGGGCCTTATACCGCCGATCTGGGTTGCGTCCATTGGGAAAGTACTGCATTCTATCAGGACATTATGATCCTCTGGTAGGCGGCGCTCGATCGCGTTCATTGGGGGTCAGTGGATTTGGGATCAGTCGGACTGCATTACTGACCATCATATGTCTAGACACGGCGCTTAGTTTTTTATATTTAATTTAACATGGGGATCCGGCTCCGATGAGCTCCGGTTATTTATTTGGTTTCGAGATACTCTTTTAGCTCTCGAGGCGCTCTTTTTTGTTTCGTACCCTAGTATACCTGAGGAGTTTCAAGACACGTTGCAGTGACGTGAGATGCTGATCCACGCGTGCGTAGAGTGGGTAACACGGCAGCAGTAGAGGTGTCGCAGGGTGCAGTGTTGAGAGAGACACGATAAGAAATCAAATTCGAATTCGAGATCCGTACTTTCCATCTTGGTACGCGCCCATGCCTTTCGGTGCCCCTATATAAGCACCTGCGTGGCATAACCTGTGCCGACCATGGATTTTCATCCTCTCATTCCCTCCTTTCAACAGGGTGTTTTTGTGACCACCTCTGGCTTACTACTCTATGGCCTTCTTCGCCTTATCTATAACGTTTACTTTCACCCCCTTTCTCGCTTCCCCGGACCGCGCGGCGCAGCATGCACGAGGTGGTGGCTTGCATACATGGAGCTTGTTAGGGGTGTAAGTCTGTCTACCCTGCGTGCGGACTTACATCGAAACTATGGTGAGTCCTCGTCTCTGTCAGCCTTCTCTTCTGATCGCGGAACTGAGCCGGCTTCGGAACAGGTGACATTATACGAATCGCCCCGAATGAGGTAAACGGTGCGCGCTCATCGAGAAGACCGGACTGACCGACAACCGAACTTTCGGTGGCAGCTCCATTTCGCAAGACCGAACGCATACAACGAGATCTACAACAGCCAGAACAAATGGGACAAGGACAGGCTGTTTTACCGCGCCTTTGATATGGACGAGTCCTTCTTCACGCAAACGGATTACCTTAAATGGAAACACGGCAGAGGCCTGGTTTCGAATATGTTTTCCAAAAGAGCCGTTTTAGAACTGCAGCACGTTGTTCGGGACCGAGTACGAGTCCATCTTGTCCGCTCTCGGCTTCTCACTCACTCACTTGCTTTGCTAGCTGGATCGTTTCTGTGACGTGCTCAAAGAACACCATGCCGCCGGTGAGCCCATTCCAGTCAATCTTGAGCCGCGTGCTCACCATCCGCCCCGTTACAGGCAAATCCACCAATATCTATCTCGGTTTCCAATGCTTCAGTGCAGACACAATCACCTCTTTCTTATTTTCCACTTCCTTCGACCAAATGTCTTTCCCTGATTTTCGCGGAGATCTTGTCGAAGGAATTGACATTGCGATGCCTACCATCACGTTTGCCAAGTTCTCCGCTTTCTTTGTTTGGCTCATACACAATGCTCCAAACTGGCTCCTCAAGGCTGCTTCCCCGAGGCTGAACGGGGTCGTGCTCTTCAGAGAGGTAGGTTTTTGATTGACCACTCATGCTGTCTGATAAGATCAACCTTCTTCAGACCATCGAGGCCCAGATCAAGAACGTCTTGAAAAACCCCGAGCAATTGAATGACGCACCACATCGTATCCTGTATAGTGAGCTCTTGAACCCCGAGGCTAACAAGGGACGCCCTAGTCCCACGGCATTACAGCTCCGGCATGAGGCACAACTTCTTTTCGCTGCAGGATCACACACCGTCGGGACAACGCTCATGATCGGTGTATATCATCTACTGCGTAATCCAGACTCGAAGCAGAGGCTAGTGGATGAAATGCGTAACGCATGGCCTGTCATCGATCAACCTCCGCCCTACGAAGACCTCGAGAAGCTTCCTTTCCTGGCGCGTTTTTTCACGTGTTATATACGATGCTGAATTAAAGAATGGAACAGACTGCCGTTATCAAGGAGACGTTACGCCTCGCCTCGCCTACTCCCGCTGGCCTTCCACGCGTCGTGCCACCCCCTGGCACCGTAATCTCTGGCGTTAGGATACCCGGGGGGGTCCGTATATCACGCACATATTCCTTTTGTCCATGGCTGATGCCGTTAGCAGACAGTCGTGAGCCAGAGCGTCCTTTTCGTGTCGTGTTCCGAGGAGGTCTTCCCTCGGCCGTACGAGTTTCTTCCCGACCGTTGGCTTCAGCCAGACTCCAAGCCTCTAGAGAATTGGCTCGTAAGTTTCTCAAAAGGACCGCGCAGCTGCCTCGGCATCAAGTGAGTGATTGAAAATTTTCGGGGGTTCAATGATGAATTCAAAACGTATCGCGTAGCTTGGCATACTGCGAGCTTTACCTCGCTTTTGCCTACTTGCTCCGTCGTTTCGACGTGCAGGAAGATCCGGCCAGGTGACTTGGAAAGAAAAAAACTCTGTTAGCGTTGCGTGATGACTGACCAATCGGCATTGATGCTTGTGACAGGCCGGCCGACCTGACGTGGTCCGAGCACTTCTTGCCTCTTTACGAAGGACAACACCTGCACGCCTATTGTCTACCAAGACATGAATGACAGGAACGTTGTTTCATGCCCTGATTGTTTCGGATGCTACTGGCACACGATGGAAGTGCTCGCGATATCTTCGGGGCTCCTATCCTGCCCTTACGATAATTTACGTCCGTATGTGCGACCACTCATGCCTTGTGATTACACGTCGTTGCATAACTGATTATTTTTGACGCCCGTGGGGTATGGAGGGGATTAATGCGACTGCCGCGGCCGGACTGCGGTCCTTACTGGTAACGACAGGTGACGGATTGATGGACCTGATTACCGTACTTCTAGGAATGATGCATGGCGTTGTGAGCAGACATTTAATGTATAACAATCTTATTGTTGAGAATAGAGTGATCTCAGAGCGTCAGCGAGATTTTGGCAAGCACAAAGAAAAGTATTCGGGCTTGAGCAGAAACTGGTACTACATCGTACAATAACGATCAAAAACTAACTAGGTACTACAGATAACCCTTTGGTTCAGGAAGCCTAACAAAACTCCCGCTATCTCGACCGTACTCTGCTTTTCTCCACCTGCCTGCTGGTTTTTGGCCAACACCGTGCGGGCCTTTTCCAACACCGCCTTCAACTCGCTCGAAATCTCCCCCGTCAGTCCCCTCCTCATACGTTCCGTCATCACCGTCGGTTCTCGCCGAGACGCACGCCGCTCGACACCATGATGATTGATGCCGATGCTCAGACTAGCCGAGTCGCAACCCGCCACCGTCGCCGTGGCGTCCTCGATCGTTGCCTCAGGTTCAGCTCCGCCTCCGGCATCCAGCAGCTCTGGCGTCGTCACCCACGCGGCAAGCTGCGTCGTCGCGTAAAACAGGACCGTCTCGACCGTCCGACGCGTCGCTTGAATCGCGATGCCGACGTCTAGCGGACGTTCGGACGGCCGCGTGGGGGAGGTCATCGTCAGCGCTTGCCCAGCAGGCCGCGAGATGAGATGGCCGAGCGTGTCCAGCGTGCTGCTCGCGAGCTCAATCAGGGTCCCCATCGACGCAGGCTCCCCGAGCACCGCCTTCGAATGCTGTAAAAAGATATTTAAAAGATAAAGTTATTGCGGGTCGGAGATTCAAAGGTGGGTGGTGGCACTCACGGGAACGACCAGGGCCGATCGTGGAGGGAGGTATTGGCCGCCGCGCAGTACTTCTTCTGCCGAGCTGATGGCGATGAGCGTTCCTACGATGTTGCTCGTGAGGTTGTAGAAGCGGTGCATCAGCTTCGCCAGGAAGGGCCGCGAGACAGGGTCGATGATCTCGGTGGCGATGGATTGTGGGGGCAGGAGGCGGTTATTATCCTTCTCTAGCTGTACACGCTCCTCTGCTGTCACGGGCTCGATGAGGCTCGCGAGGTGGTTGGGATGCGACAGTGTATAATTGAGCTGCTGGAGGAGGAGTAGCGCTTTCGCGTTGTAGGCCGATAGGATCTTCTGCGTTGTCTCGTTTCGGTGACCTTCTGGTGGCGCAGAGGACGCGATAGAGTAAAAGAACCCGACCACTCGCTCCATTTCTTCGACTAGAGGGAGCGTCACCGGATCGCCGACGGTCCACGAGAGTGACCGCGTGATTTGGTTCCCGCACAATTGGATGAACCCACTCGCCTCCGCCTCGAAGAAGTGCTTCTGCCAACCCAAGGCCGAGATGACAGCAGAGACGACAGAAAGCATAATGCAATACGCCCAATGGGCAGGACTCCGTTCGCCTGGAAGTTCAGGGAGGGTGACGTCAACCTGGCCGGAACTGATGGCCATAGTCATGCTGCTATTGCTGTAGGCCACCAGAACCCTTTCGCTGGCTAATCGCTCCGCTGAGGACTGGGTACTGGCAAAGGCAATGTGGAATGTAAGGATGTGAGGAGCGTAGAGTGCCTGTTTCCGTGCCCGGGTATGCTGGAGTATCGACAAGCCACTCAAGTCTGTCTGCATGAACAGCTCCATGCTGGAGTGGATGACGCTGGTCTCTTGGCATCTCGTTAGCCAGTGGCTGGTAGAAGGATTGATGTCTGGGCGAATACACTGCTCGAATACCGCGACCAAAAGTTGCATATCTGCGTCCAGATCCACGTCCAGCCGCGTCCTTGCAGCATCAAAGACAAATCGGAGGGCGTCAATGACGAACAGAAGCGAGGCGTTGATCGTGGAGGATGCGATAAGGCGGTACTCCGCGGTGAGAGGCTTGGGCCGATTTCGAGACAAGCCGCGAAATTCCATCGCACAGAAGTAGATGATTTGTAATAGGGTGCGGTGGAATGGTGCGTGAGTCGCGTTGCGCACGGAGTCTATGGGTGACTGCCACTCGCTCACAATGATGTCGTGGGCACTCCCCATAACCTTCATGAAGTTAGCAGCTTCTCGTTCGTCGTTTCCAAAGGCGGTGCCCGAAAACCATGCCAGTTCCACCAGCGCTAGAAGGATCGCCAACCGAACGCCATGGGCCGTGAGTATGATTTCTCCAGAGCGCTTCTCTTTGGCTATATATGCCGATATCGATGAAGCAATTGACAGTACCACAGGACGGAATTTGATATCCCCCTGTAGGAAGGGAGAGGCTTTGACTAGAAGCGATTGCCAGGACTGCCCGAGTTGAGTTGACGCGTGGGCTAGGGAGAGGTTGAGGTTGATGGAGAAGAGAGTATGGATAAGTTCATCCGCGCGGGCCACGGTCGTATCCGTAGATTCAACGTTGGAAAGTTCCATGCGCAACTGAAGTGGCGCGCCTGCAAAGGCAAAGTCGTCCCCCAGCTCGCGCTCGCCAGCCAGCTCCCTGGATTCATAGTGTTCGAGAGCCAAATCCGGAAAGTATTCTTGGGCTGTCTCAGCGAAATTTGCGTAAAGAGTTGGGTCGTAGGCGTTAAAGATTGCGTCATGTAGCTGGTCCGAAAACTGTTCCTCGGCCTTGAAGATGCCTTGGATAGAGCTGTAGCTTTGAGGCTTCGCCCGCTGCTCACCGGCTGATGGATCCGGGTCTAAGCCAACATCGAGGGCAATGATTCGGACTGCGAAGGCCTTGGAAAGTACTCTGTATGAATGCGATGAGATGCTCTCGTGGTATGCGGAACGCAGGTATCCAGCCACCTCGACCAGCTCGTTGCTCTTGTACTCCGGCGCAGGGGACACATCTTCCTTGGCAAGCCCGGCGAGCCGACTCCAGAACTCCGGGTTCTTCCTGATATCAGTTAACGTTGATTGGTGCTCCCATCCACGCTGCCATACAGCTGCCAGGAAACCCAAGATAGCTGCAAGCAGCTGTGAGTTTGATTCCCAGTACTCGTTCCAGCTTGCGAGCATCTCCCTAGCGGCGTCGAATGCGCTTACGCGTTTACTTTTCCCCTTTCCCTCCGTCGGCTCCTCTTTTGGCGCTCGAAAATGGCCGACAATGAAAAGATGGCCCAAGGCAGGCTCTTTTTCAACAGCAAGCGCCATAAAACGCCACACACCAAGCCTCACGTCCAAGTCGTGGTACGGGTGTCGCGCCACCCGGACTAGTGCCGCGACTGTTGCTTCTGGATCAGATAAGTGACCAACCATGGATGGGGCGGAAAACTGTGAAGTCGATAATGAGGAGCAGAGCGTGTATAATAAACGGATAGATTCAAGTGGAACTGTGGGATCTGTCGTGGCGTCTTGGACAAACCCTGTGAGGACATCGAGAGGGTCTGCCTTGTGTCGCCCTCCGCCGAAAGACCCGTTGCTGCTGCTCGCTCTTGAACATAAGGATTGTTCTAACAAGCAAGGCCCCTCCTCCACAAACATGCGTTGCTTGAACAGCAGGCAGAGACGCATGACACGCAGATGGGATCGGAGAAGAAGTTGTAGTCCGTGCAGATCGCTGAGGCGGCGTGACGCACGTATTCGGTGTGACACGGCCCCGAAGCTGGTAACGGCAGAAATCAGAGGCTCAATGCTGGAAGTCGTTGCCTTGGTCACAAAGGCCTCAAGGACGGCTCGGCTGACTATTGACAACGGACCTTGCCTGTCTGGCGGCACGTGGTCGAGAATATCGGCGTACAGGCTTGACACGAGTTTCCCGACCTCGAAACGCGTCCCAAGCTGTGTGTATTTCCACCCAACATGCTCAACCCACACCTCTACGTTAACGAAGCGCAGCGCGCGAAGCAGCACCTCCTGCTTGATCTCGATAAGGCGCGCTTTGCCGTCGTGTGGTGCGAGCAAAGTACCAGATGCCTCGGTCCACAACGCGTGGACGAGGTTAACCAGTGCTTGCGTGGTCGCATACGTTCCGATTGCACGCTCAGCTGTCATGGCGCTACGGCTGCGTGGAGAATCGAATAATACAGTCGACGCGCGCGCAAAGAGCCATACGCGAGGAGCATACCCCGGCAGTGAGAGTAGTCCTGCGAGTAGACCCATTGCCGACGTTATGAGAGCCGATTCTGGGGGAGTTCCGGGGCGCTGCCGCGACGAGCGCATAAGTGCATCCTCGAGGATGAGCATTGTGAGTTGCACTAGGTCTGGTGTGTCGCCATCTGTCGTCGCCCGCGCTTGATCGCCATTTTCGAGTGAGCTAAGGACCTGTGCCGCGAGAACATGATTGTCCGATATAACAGTGCGAAGCAAGTCCAATGCGGCAGCCACAACGGGGGAGTCCCCATCGGGGTCAAGCTCGAGACCAATATCTTCTAGGCGGAGAATCACGGGTGGCTGAGAGGTCGAGCGGCTCCCGGCGGGAACGTTCGTGACAGGGGCGGATAATCCGGGTATTAGGCGTTTGCGCCGGACATAGTCGTATAGGACCTCAACGAGGAGTTTCCAGCCAGAGTGCTCACATTGCCATGATACAATGATGAAATCCTCGCCGTCTTGACTAAGGAGACGACCCGTCGACCGTGCAGGGAGGATGCTTCCACCTGGGAGCTTTAAGGGCCGTAAATTGGTGTAGGTAGGACCCAATGCTTTCGAAGATGAGCCATATCGCTCGGGCACCTTCTCGTATAGTGCGTGCGATCCCGTGCAGGCACTAGTAGGCACGACTTGTGTGTACGTCGGCAAGTTCTCAAAGAAGTATGACACTTCTTGAGCACACTGTGCCCTTGCCTCCATCAATGAATGGTCGTGTTGACGGTGGTCTATACTGGACAAGGGGTCTACGTCCTTGAACCCGCTACCGGTGAGTGCCCCGAGTAATCGGAACAGCGGCCTGAATTGAACTGGGAAACGCGAACGTGGGACATCGAGGATGGCACGACGAGCTTTGCTCTTCGTCAAGTCGTATTGCCAAAATTGCTGGCAAAGCCCGATTACTGAGCGCGTTTCGCTCTGTCCGAGCAGTGCAACCCAAACGTCGATGAATGTATCAAACTCTGGAATGAGCTCGACCGGCACAAGTTCCGATAGCGCAATAAGGAGGCCTATTACTTGTAAGCCACAGACACGATACAAGAAACAATACGACGTACCTTTGACTACTGAGCGATATGCCACCGCATTTGGCTCTGATATGGAAGAATCCGTCTTCCATGCAATAGAAGTCACGAAGAGAGGTGTAGTTGTCAAGAGTGACAAGAGGAGGTTGAGAAGTCCGACGCTTGGGTCCAGGACACGTTGAAGCATTAAAGTATGTACTGGTTCCCGGTTCTTCGAGAAGGGCCGTCCGTTTTGAACATCGAGAGAATCGAAAAACGATCGGTATGCTGGTGGACACTCGTCAAGGGCCAACACTGCCGCCTCGAGACGAGCCACGATCAAAGTCCACGCGAGGTAGACGGCGGCATAGTTGTTATTTCCATGGGATGTGACTAGTTGGTGAATGCGTTTGAGGGAATCGGGATGCGATATATACATGCCCTCCGTCGATGAGGGCCCGGATATGTCGGGGTTGCCATTGTCTGAGAATGTCTCGAGCTCCAGGACCTCGATCATGAGCAATAACCAGACCACGGCGCAGTCTTGCAGCAATCTGGCACCCTCATTATCCAACAGCAATGTCGCGTTGTGCTGAACAGATCCGAGGTTTGTCTCATACGCGGTCTCGTATATCTTGGCAACGATGGGCCCTTGACGTGGAACGAAGCTCCACATTGCCCAGAAGAGTACCTCGAGTAGGACGAGCTGGTCGCGCAGGTTCTCTTTTGCCCAGCGAGAAGCGAGTCTTGGGTCGTTCGAGGACGATGCGTCCAGAGGAGCACGCGTCTTCTCCACATAGTGGTCCACCACATCCTTCACGAACGCGGGGCCATCGGGGATGATTTGGGGAAGGATTTTCGCAGCTTGGGAATGGAAGAAGGAAGGCTTGTCTTCCTGCGCACGGAAAATGGGAACAAGAAGACGTGCAAGGCATCGCCGCTCTGAATGATAAAATGGAGTGAATGCGTCCACGACTTGTTGCACAAAAGCGTCGTCGCCGTTCGACTCCAGCTCCTGGAGTACGTTCCCTTCGTTGTATAGAAAAGATCGGAAGAGAACGAGCGCCTCGACTTCGTCAATGTTGAACCTTGCGCTGATGGCGAAGATGAAATCCTTGTCTGCCTGTTCAACCTGAACGAGAACGCCATCGCGTAGTTTTACCGAACCGTTGTCCACGCGTTTTCGAGAGACGGCGTTTGGCTTTGCGAAGGGATCTCTGAGGTTCTTTAGGACGTCTATGCGCGCTTGGAGAATCTCTTCCGTCTGCTCTGGCGTTGTGTTTGCCTCATAGCCGGACAAAAGGAGGTGAAGCTGCTGGTATGTCCTACGGCGGGAGTAAGAACAACACAAAAGACGGGGGTTAAAAAACGTACACGTCGATTAATTTCGACCGTTTTGACGACTCGGCAGCCATGGTCCTATGGAGGCGGTTGAAAGTGGTGCTAGGCGCGCTTCAGACGCAGACACGCGTGACCGGCGAAATGGACAAGGCGATCATCACCAACTTCATCCTACACTGTACAGTAAAGCATAATCACTTTCAAGACATTCGCTGGTCTCCTTCTCTAACGTAGACGTCGGTTCGGGATGCCTCCTCGGAGACGGCCACAGTTCACTCAGGAGAGCGTAGAACAACAACTGCAGCAGATCCACCTCCTCGACCAGTCCTCCTCATCAGAGAACCTCGAGCAACTCGGCCCTGTTATCAAGCAAATTCACACCAACAGACAACAAGATGCCTATCTCCGTACTCTGCAAGGACTCATCGAGTCTAAGGATGCCGAAATAGAAAAGATATGCCGAGACAACTATCAGGACTTCACTTCTTCTGTCTCGACTCTCTTCACTGTCAAATCTTACACACACAACCTACGTGACAAGATTGGCGCCCTCGACTCGTCCGTCTCGCAAATTGGTCGTGGCCTCGCAGAAAAGAAGCGCGCGTTGCTGCAGTCAAAGAAGACAGCGACTAACCTGGATGAAGCCATCGATAGTTTACAAGCTAGTTTGCGCATCTTGGACGTCGTGGACCGGGTGGGCGAGATGATAAAAGAGGGAAAATATTGGAGTGCTCTCCGGGTGCGTGACAGACTCACTATTATGCCCTGATATATGCCCTGACAACCGTTCAGTCCTTAGAAGAAATACAGAGCATGCCTCAGTCATCGTTATCCCAGACTCCATTATTCCAGCATATACTCATGTCGCTTCCATCTCTGCGCGGGCAAATCAAGGACTCTGTCACAGCCTCGACGAAGCAATGGTTGTTGGAGATCCGTAACCTCACCGGCGAAGTGGGGAAACTCGCCCTTGAAGCCATGGAGAGCCGAACGAGGCGTTGGCGATCACGCAGAGAGAAGGACCCCATGCTACGACTCAGTCGTGTTGGCAGTGCTGCGGAGGCTGTGAGCTACGAAACGACAGACGGTGCGTGCGATTTCTTACCTCGGCATTGTTTGCCTAACATGTCAGTAGATATGGTGCTGGAAACCTTAAAAGTAGACTTCAAGCCGTTATATCAGAGTATCCACATCTACACCGCCTTGGACTCTCTGGACGAGCTCCGAAAGTCCTACCAAGCTGACCGAAAGGTACGCTCGTCCAAAAGAATCCTACCGCACACTCTAATTATCATTCCAAAGGCACAATCTGATCTCATACTCCCCGTCCCTCTTCAATTGTCGTCCCTAGTTGCGCTGACCGAACAAATAATCGGCTTCTTCATCATCGAATCACACGTTCTCCAGACGACAGGCTCCTTCCGATCAAAAGCTGAAGTAGAAGAACTCTGGGATGCGATCGCTGCCAGGCTTTCAGATGCAGTGGATGGTGCACTTCGAAATGTGACGGACCCAGACAGCTATCTATACGCAAAGGAGACGCTGATAGCGTTCATCCTCACCCTGGAGGTATACATATACCTTCTATCGACTTGGCATTATTCTCAGCCCCTTTGACTCTCTAGGCATATCAATATTCGACGTCGTCTCTTCATGCGTCCGTTTTCCGCCTATTCGAGAGGTACGCCACTTTGCTGGAACGACAATTCAGCAAACGCTTCAAAGACGTAATTTCTATTGTTGAGAGCCTGTGGCTAGCTTATTTAGACACTCTTCTTAGATCGTGGTCCAAGACGATTATCAAGCAATGCATGTGGACAAGCCGACGGAGAAGGATGCTGTCTTGAAGGTCGTCTGGCTAAGCAGCGCCGAGAAGGCCGAGTTATCAAGGTAACGAGTTCATCATCCTCTTAGCTTAAGCTCGCTCACTGCTTCTTCTATTCCATGGTTACAGCGCTCCAACGCCTCTTAACTTTCCTTGGTCACAAAGTTTCTATCTTTGTTGCGAGGATGTACGTTGTCAGTACCTGCATCCCTTAGTGATACTCATCGAAATCAGATTCGAAATTTCGTTCAACGATTTTATCAGTATATCGAAGGCGTATCCCAGCACCATCGGAACGTCGATGAGTTAATGAGCAAGGCATGAATATACGGTCCCCCTGATCCCTAGGCACCGCTGACGACCCTGCCCCACAGTCGCTCGACACCATTCTTTCCAGCTACGTCAGCGACGGCTACGGCGGTAATCTGACGAGGACATCAACGCTCTCCCAAGTAGCGCAAATAATCACCAATCTCGAGCACTTCGAAATCGCCTGTGCCGAGCTCGAACGTTCCCTAACCGCCCTCCGGTGCGCGCTCCCTCCATCCCCCCCGTCTCAACCTCCGTTTCAAACTTTCCTCACTCCCCCCACCCGTCCGTAACCTCTAGCTCCGCACAGCGCGGAGGCACGATCCGTCTCACGGCCGCGACGTCCTTCAACAGGACCCAAGCGCGCGCGTCGACGCGGATCATGTCCCTCATCAACTCGAAGCTCGACGACTTTTTCGGGCTCTCCGAGTACGACTGGACGCCCGCCGCACGCGAGGACGCCCCGAGCATGTACCTTTACGAGCTCGTCAACTGGCTCACGACCGTCGTCGATTCGCTCCAGATCAACGACTCGTACAAGGACGAGGCGTATCGCGCCGCGACGGCGTACATCGCCCAATCCTTCATGGTTCGTTCCGTTCCGTTCCTCGTCCTCCCAACATCCCCGCTTTTTGAACTCACCGCTTACGGCGCGGACACGTAGAACTTCCTCACGGATCGGAGCATTGCGATGATGAACGAAAACGCGTTAGCCAACATCCTCGTCGATCTCGACTTTCTCGATGAACAGTTCCGCGGTGCAGGCCGCGCCAACCTCGTCTCGCTCTTCACTGAGCTGCGCGCGGTACGTATCGTCCTTTCATCTCGCCTTGCGCACTCGAATGCGATCTCTTTATTCATTGATGCGCCCCACCGGTAGACGGCGTCAATAGTGATGTCAGATTCGGTTGCAGAGTACCTCGTGCCATCACTACGCCAAACGACGTACGCAACTGTCAAACCAAAAACGCTTGCTGCGCTACTTGAAAAGCTGGCACGTTACGGAGGAAGTCGCAGGGACCAAACATCCCGCGAGAGGGGCGAGAGACGACGTAAGGAGGCAGAAGCGGTCGGCAGGCTATTTCCCGGCGAGAGTCGTTGAACGCTGTATTCATTTGTACCATTGACAAGCTGCATCTACTGCCTTTGTAACTATAGATGGATTCCCATTGCCATTACTGATACCATGCACGGGGGATATGTGGACTAAGATACCTGCTTGAGCTCTACAGAACGCGTAATTGAACGCGCACACGCCGCAGCGGTTGCACAGCAAGAGAGTATGGAAATGAGAAATTGGATCCGATATAAGACAAAAAGGGTGGAGATGCCTGCACTAGGAGAGGGACGAGAACCGCGGGAATGATGAGAGCACAACAACAGAGAATGACGGGAAAGGGACATGGATTTTATAGGTTAGACAGGATGATGGCAAAGTTGCCATGACCTTCTCCCCAAGTCTGTTAAACCCGCACACTGCTTACACCCGTCGTTTGATGTTGGCGCTCAACCACTCCAGACCCTCATAAAGACCATCACCACTCGTGGCACAAGCGGCCTGCGGGAGCGCAAGAGAATGAGTCACAGGCGCCCGGCCATCAGAATGCCGAGAAAAGTCGCACCTGGATGTACCACGTCCGCTGACGGAGACCCTGAAGGCCAAGCTTGTCTGTGATCTCCGAAGCATTCATGGCATTGGGTAGATCCTGTTTATTGGCGAAGACAAGGAGGAGCGCATCACGGAGTTCATCCTCGTTGAGCATCCTTTGCAGCTCCTCCCGTGCCTCAGAGACACGCTCTCGATCGTTCGAGTCAACAACGAAAATGATACCCTGGGTGTTTTGGAAGTCTAATAATGATAATCAGAAAAGGGCATCGGATATCTGAGCTGAACCACTTGCAATGCCTCCAGAGAGGGCGGATCTTGTCCTGCCCACCAACATCCCATACGGTGAAAGAAATGTTCTTATATTCGACGGTCTCGACGTTGAAACCTTATCAAAAGGGGGGGGAAGAGTCTATTTTTGAACAGCTGAGCCCCCCAAAAGACTGACGAACCGATTGTGGGGATAGTGGTGACGATTTCACCGAGCTTGAGCTTGTACAGAATAGTGGTTTTGCCAGCGGCGTCAAGACCGACCTTTGTTGTCCACAGTGTCAGAAACGGCTAAGGAGCCCGCAAAACGTGTGCGTTACCATGAGAATGCCTAAAAAAGCGGGTTAGGATCGCAAAGTGGGGTGACATGGCAAAAACGGCAATCAGAGAACGTACGCATTTCTTTCTTTCCGAAAAGACCAGAAAGGAGACGAGATACGTTAAGACCCATAACTGAAAAAAACGCTTGAGAAGTCGTTAAAGAGAGGTACGGCGGTAGAGGTGATGGACGTTGAAGGTGTTGGTTGAGAGCGTAAAGGATAGGCAAAGGACACCGCCATATCCGCACCAGATTCACACTCCGACAACCAACCCCGACCAAAGCACACGTTTACCCTCAAAGTTAAACACACGTACGTACAATTGCCACGCCATCACCCATCGTGGCCTCTCCACGCAAGCATTCCGAGTCAGCTGCATCAGATTCCCTCTCCGCCATCATCCCTGACAGAGATATATATTTTTGCCTAATTTGCCTGTCTTCGTTTGGTAGTTTGGCGGGGATAGTGTGGCGGAAATCTGCATCACATCGCTCCATCGACCAATCGCACCGAACCTATGATACCCAAGATAGCATAGCGCCTGACTTTGATTGACGCAATCACCTTGAGCTACCAGACCAGGAGCGTGATTGGCAGTTCCGCTTTCACCAACGGGAGGACAGAGGGTATGATCAAGGGTAAATCGTAAGTTAGCATTGAAGTTACGGATAACCAAGCGTTAGTACTCGAAGCACAAGTATCATAGACTGCAGTCGCGCTGCGGCAGGGTATTCCTCAGCAGTATTCAGATCAGAGAGAAACAGATGAATAAACAAAAACGACGCCGTCGAAGCAGATATTCATCCACAAATCTTCTAATATTCTCCTTCTTCCTCAGCATCGGCAGAGTCGGTACCAACCTCCTCGTAGTCACGCTCGAGGGCGGCAAGGTCTTCGCGCGCTTCCGAGAATTCACCCTACAAGAAATTAGCCCAATTCCCAAGACTCGGGCATCATTCGAAAACACACCTCCTCCATACCCTCGCCAACGTACCAGTGCACGAACGCACGTTTCGAGTACATCAGGTCAAATTTGTAATCTGAACATACGAATATATGCGGTTTGAAACGCGAAATGAGAGGTGGGGAAAAATAGGACGCACCAAGGCGATGCCATGCGGCGCCGATAGCGGTGGTACTATGCCGAGTCAATAACTCTTGATCCGCGGTGACCAAGGAGATGCTTACTTCGACAGCATACACAAGCTGCGCGACGTCTTGGCGAGGTCACCACCCGGTACGACAGCAGCGGGTTCATGGCAAATTCCGAGCTATCTGAGCATCAGCACCAGGACAAAAGGGTAAGCAAGACACCACCTACCTTGAAACCGGTGGGACACCAATCAACAAACTGGATCGTGCGCTTCGTTTTGATGCTAGCAACTGCTGCCGACGTATCCTTGGGCACAACGTCGCCACGGTAGAGCAAGCACACGGCCACTGTCAAGGATTCAGATCAACTAGGTAAATAGTGAGCCGGTGATTGCACGTACTGTACTTTCCGTCCTTCGGATCACATTTTACCTACCCACGCAAACATTCAGTGCTACAAGGCACAAAGAGGAACCGGAGCAAGGCGTACCATCTGAGTGCCATTCTCGAAGCAGGCAAAGGTCATTTCTGCCACGGTGTTCTGTTCGTGCGACGCCTTCTCCGCGGAAAGGAGAGGAGCGTAGGTAGCCAGCGGGAAGTGGATACGGGGGAAGCTATAAGAACTCTTCAACAACCAGATTGCAGGGAGGAAAAGAAAACAAACGACTTACGGGACAAGGTTGGTCTGGAACTCGTTCAAGTCGACGTTGAGGGAGCCGTCGAAGCGGAGAGAGGCAGTGATGGATGAGACGACTTGTGCGATCAATCGGTTCAAGTTTGTGAAGCTAGGTTGCGCGACATTGAGGCGATTCTTGCAGATATCGTAGATAGCCTCATTGTCCACCTGAGTAGCAAACATCAACATCGCAATTACAAGAATAGAACAGTCGCCAAAAGGTACGCACCATGAATGAGCAATCCGCGTGCTCGAGTGTCGTGTGTGTGGTGAGCACCGAGTTGTATGGCTCAACGACCGACGAAGACAATTGGGGTGCGGGGTAAACGCAGAATTCGAGTTTCGACTTCTTGCCATAGTCCGTGGAGAGGCGCTCGAGGAGAAGAGCACCGAATCCAGAACCAGTGCCACCGCCAAAGGAGTGGAAAACGAAGAAGCCCTGGAGGCCATTGCAGTTGTCTGCAAGCCGGCGGATCTTGTCCATGGTCGGGTCGATGAGTTCCTTTCCAACAGTATAATGACCGCGTGCATCTACGAGGGGGCACACACAGAGACGCACACATGCACCCTTATCAGTTTACACGATTGGAGCATGAAATGAGATCGAAGCGCACAGTTGTTCGCGGCATCTTCCTTCCCAGTGATCATACTTTCTGGGTGGAACAGCGCACGCATTGAACCAGTCTTGACTTCATTGATAACGCCTGGTTCGAGATCGACATAGAGCGAGCGAGGGACATACTTGCCCGCGCCCGTCTCTGAGAAGAAGGTCGAATGGCCTATGTGCTGTTCGCCGACGTTTCTTTCTACGCGTCCATCGAGCTATAAGACATCATCCACAGTTTTAGTGCATCTGTAAAGAGGATAGACTACTGGTACACACACTGAGACCGTGTTCGAGTGTGTAAAGTTCCCCTGTGCGTGACGACGAAAGGTGGTAAGCACGCGATGGCCAGAGTGAAAAGGAACGCTCACAGCATGCGTTGCCAATCTGAACGCCAGCTTGGCCGACATGAACAGAAATGACTTCTCTCATTTTAACGTGTCTTGTGAGTTTTTTTGACGGGCTACACTGGACTGAGCGCAGGCGCTGACAGGGAGTCGTCGGGATTGTTTGTTTCGTTTCAATCAAATGTGGCGGCAAGAGAAACCAAACAGAGCCAAACAAAAGATCATGCGACTTCCCTAAATTGATTGTGAAACTATTGATAACCTCCTTTTCGAGGCTGATAAGTGGGTATAGTAACGGTTAACAACTGGGAAAACTAAAACTACGCGGGAACATCCCAAAGCGGAAATGCCATTTTATGGAAATCGTAAGCCATCAAAATGCTCGTGAACAAGTGACCCAAATCCTTTAGTACTCGCCAGCTTCCTCGACGTCAGCAGAATCAATCCCAACCTCTTCATAATCCTTTTCAAGTGCAGCAAGATCCTCGCGCGCCTCACTGAACTCACCCTCTTCCATACCCTCACCGACGTACCAGTGCACGAACGCGCGCTTCGAGTACAGAAGATCGAATTTGTGGTCTAGCCGACTCCATGCCGAGGAAATGGCCGTTGTGTTGGACAGCATGCACATACTTCGTGCAACCCGAGCCAGATCGCCGTCTGGAACGTGTGAGGGGGGCTCATTACAGATACCAATCTTGAAGCCAGTGGGGCACCAATCAACAAACTGAATGGTCCTCTTCGTCTTGATGAACGACACGGCTGTGTTGACGTCCTTGGGCACGACATCCCCACGATACAACAGTGCGCAGGCCACTTCATACGCACGTAAATATTGAATGAAAATGCAGAAGTAGATCTCACTCACTGTACTTTCCTTCACGAGGGTCACACTTGACCATCTGGTTGCCGGTTTCGAAACATGAGAAGGTCATATCTGCGACAGTGTTCTGTTCATGATGAGCTTTCTCCGCAGAGATGATAGGAGCAAATGTCGCAAGAGGGAAATGGATGCGAGGGAAACTGCGTCCATATTCAGCCAACTTACTAAGTGTCAAGTGGGCTGCACTACTCACGGAACAAGGTTGGTCTGGAATTCATTCAGATCAACGTTCAGAGAACCGTCAAACCGAAGCGATGCTGTGATTGAAGATACGACTTGTGCGATGAGGCGGTTCAGATTCGTGAAACTAGGTGACGAGATGCCGAGACTTTTTTTGCAGATATCGTAAATCGCCTCATTGTCGACCTTTGCATGATGGTCAACGCGATGATCATAATCTGGATAAAAACAAAAGTACCATAAACGAGCAGTCAGAATGCTCAAGAGTAGTGTGTGTAGTGAGGACGGAGTTATATGGTTCCACGACCGAGTTTGCGAGTGTCGGCGCGGGGTAGACGCTGAACTCAAGCTTGCTCTTCTTGCCATAGTCCGTGGAGAGCCGCTCAAGGATGAGTGCGCCGAGACCAGACCCTGTCCCACCACCGAAGGAATGGAAGACGAAGAAGCCTTGAAGGCCAGTGCAGTTGTCAGCCAGACGTCGAACTCTGTCCATCACGTTGTCAATCTGCTCCTTCCCAATCGTGTAGTGGCCCCGTGCGTCTGACGAGAGAAAATCGGTCACTTTCACCCCAAAGGAAAGAGACAGAACAGACAGTTGGACGCGGCATCTTCTTTTCCGGTGATCATGGTTTCCGGGTGGAAAAGGCTGCGATATTTGCCAGTGCGCACCTCGTCAACGACGTTCGGCTCGAGATCGATGTAAAGCGACCGCGGCACGTGCTTGCCGGACGAGGTCTCTGAGAAGAACGTGCTGAACCCGTCAGGATTGTGTGCCTCAGGAGCATTTTCAAGGCGGCCATCAGGCTGAACAAAACACGTTAGATGACTAGATGATTGAAAAAGAGAACCAGATGTGTGACACGCACGCTTAAACCATGCTCGATGGTATAAAGTTCCCCTGTCAAGCCCACGTGTTAGCAAAACGAAGAAGAACAATGGCCATCGCGGGAATGTGAAAAAACGCGTCATTTTCAAGTCAATTCACAGCAAGGTGCTCAAGAAGAGAAATGCCTTCGAAAACTTACAGCAAGCATTCCCAATCTGCACACCGGCCTGGCCAACATGAACAGAAATGACTTCACGCATTTTACTTTTTGAAGAGCAGAAAGCTGCACAAAACCGTGGAACTAAATTCTAGCTCTATTTGGGAGACACGTCGGCCACTTACTTATAGGGATCGAGGGAGGAGAATGGGTGAAAGAGGACGAAGAGAAGGGCGGAGGGTTGAGCGAGAACGTGTTAACCCCTCCGCTATAATCTCGCGTAATTTTTTCCCATGGCCACCCAACGCGCCGATTATGTCATCACGGCTTACGTCTATTTCTCGGCAGCTTTCTTCAACTTGCGTGAAACTCAGGCTGCTCTCCTCGCTGCACCTCTCAAATATATATCTATGGACAGGTCCTTTAGGTTTCAACTTGCCGTCGTCCCTGCTGTGCGAATGCACGCAACTTCCTCATCTCACGCTGTCAACCCTGGGCCCATTGTTGCGTTTGATGTGCTAGCTTCGTTCAAGTCCATCTCCTTATCGCAATGACAAATGACGACACTGTTTATTTGCGCCCTCAACCGCACCGCAGCCTTATTCATCTTCGGGACCGCACAGAGGTGTAAATGGAGGTCTGCTACGCACTGCTTCACAGCCGGTCCTCCCTGAAAATCCTAAGCACCGCCATCACCCCATAAGGTGTCCCAAACAAATGAGTAAACTGACCACTACTGGTATCACCGGGGTGCGCCACATCATCGCCATTGCGCCCCAACGCCAGTAAATCTAGGCCCACCTGCAATCCCCGAGACAATCGGCATTTAAATCACGGGACCTCCAACTAGCGCCTGATTTTTGTTTTGTATGGCAATGCGAAACTTTTGCGAGCATAATGGAGTACGTTCTGCACGATCGCGATGCTGTGCACCGTGCAGTGCTCTGTACTCAATCAATCTTTCTCGAAGCTACCAAAGAACAGGAGAACTAGCGCGATAAGATGTGAAAGGCATCGGCAAAGAATCTCCCAGTACCTATGAATAGCATCGCGGGTTGCTCGTCCCAGAGTCAATCCCCTTCTCTAGGTTTCCTCGGAAACACATTAACCCCGATGTTTTCATCGTAAGTTCTTGTGTACCAGGCACCCAAATGCCTCTCATATTGTGCAACGGTGGAGTCAGGATACGCCCATGTTAACAGTCTAACTGAATACGGACTTGCGCTTCACCCTCAGACATACGGCGTTTTATCTTTCCGTCTCTTGTGAGTGCGTTCATTGCATTCGACCAAGACCTACTGACTTGGCTTACTACCGAGCCTGCATGTGGGGAAACGTATGCCTACAGCACATCTAGTCATGTGTCACTATTCGCGCTCTGCCACCGTCTGATCTCGCGGTACATTTTCTTCCCCGACAGCCTATGGAATCGAGATTTGATGCTCACCTCACTGTGCATACGGCCGACACAAGTATTCGTGGCTGTCGGATATGCCATTGGAGTTACGATAATTACAGTAACATGATGCGTGTTTATGATGCATCTAGCCTGCAGGCGCCAGGCACTTCCGATGTTTTTTGTATCCCGAGGGACGGACTTTGAGCTCTGAGGAACCGCCGCTTTCCCCACTTGAATTCACCCGGTAGTATCAGAATGGCCTATTGTTGAGCACGATCAGGTTCGCCCTGCTATACTGCGCGTGCACTCCCTACACAATTTTCAAGTTGCGCTGGCCTCGCCTTGTTTGACACATTCATTTGATAATTGACCCAAGAGGGGTTTTACGACAAAACCTACAGCGGCAGGGTTGCACCAGCAACCGGCATTAACCATAACCCAAGGCAGTGCCCATGGAACGGCCATCCCGTCGTGTCAAAGCAGGCGCTAAAGTGACGCGTGCAGGCGTTGCTAAGACTCACGATAAGGTATGCCACTTGCGGTTCACACGGGCATCCTGCCTGTGGTGCCCACAGATGTGAAACGCGAAGGCTGTGAGAGTCGCAGGGCAAGTGAGTCAGTGGCAACGGCAACCGCCAGCCCGACGGAATCGACCGTTGGAAGTGATTGATGCTCTTGTTGCTGACAACAAGAGCTTTCACCGGCTTGACTCAGTGTGACTAGGAAACAAGTTTTATCAGAACGACAGCACGTCGCGCACAGAATTGGGTGAGGTTGGGATGTTCTGGCAGTGCAAGTGGACGCGATCAAGACAGAAAGACATATCGAAGGGTGAAACGGTCGCTATCCAGCAGATCCACATTAGCGGGCTATGCTTCTGTCAACTATATGCACGTGGTACTAGTACCTGACACATCCTGCATGTTTCGAGAATGACTGGTTAGAAAATACAAATAGATGAGGAACTTTCGACCAAGTGCACAGCGCAGACCGGATATTGATGTTCGTTATCCGAAGTTTGCAGAACTACTGAGGGTGGCGTTCGTGTTCAGGGGACAAGATGGCTAAGCTGAACAGCCCGTGTGAATACGCCCCGACAAATAGCAACCTACAATATTCATCCAATCAAAGTTCCCAGGCCCGAGAACTTTTAAACTTTGCTGTATTCCAACACTTGATAGATGCGCAGTTGTTTCGAAGGCTTGTGGCGATGGAACAGTAGGAATGATGACCCTGAAGGCCTGTCACTGGGGAACATAGCCTCTGCAAGCGGAGAGCTCGAGCGTGGATTATTGCAAGCAATACCGGTGAAGTTGCGAGCAGGCTGTCCCCAAAAATAGAAAAGCTATTCGCGACATTGGTGGTGATTGTGGCCGACTTGAAAAGTCCCAAGGAATGATTGATGGAATGATCAAACCATGTGCAGCACCTAGGCGTAATATCCCGGCTCAGAGGGAGTAAATGACATTGGGAGCTCTAGATCTGGGTCTCCTGGTATTCAGTTGCGAGTTGGAAGTTCAAAGTCAGTTCCGTCATGGTTCCGTCAGGTGAGTCAGTTGATCTCAACACGTGTTTTCCCTTTCCCCCAGAGCATAGGGACCCCGGCCACCTCGTTGATTACCGCGACTACTGGCCTCTCGCTGCGCTGTCCTCGACGGTTCGCAAGCCCCACTCCACTTTCCACGAACTCGCGTCTGAATTCCGCTCGGATACTTGATACTTCTATCGCCATCGTGTGACGCGAAATTTTCTAGGACAAGGACGAAGTAACGACCGAGCGCAGGGCCGATTTTCTCTTTCATCCTCTGTCGACATCTCTCTCCGCTCGTACGTCGGTTACCATGAGCCAGGCATCCACCGCTGCAAAGACAGAGCCGGAAGCTGCTGCTACCACGCCGGCAACCCCAACGACTCAAACCCCTACGACTTCATACACTTCCACCGCCTGGACATCGAGCCGTTCGTATCACCCCCTCTGCAGGGGCGTTTGGAATCTCACGGCCCAATCTCATCAGAAATCCCCATCGATCCAGTTTTACAACAACAGTCTGCACATGCCACGTAAGTTGGACATATTTGTCACCCGCATCTACCCTCACCCCGATCATAGGACGCAATATTACGCCCAATTCCAGCATTCACATTACCCACAGGCATCATATGGCCACTATCAACCTTACATCCCACCCGCGCAAACAGCACAAACGCAGACACCCGGGCCAGTTGTGGCTGCGGTACAGCGTCAGGAGACAAGTCAACTCGACACTACTGATGTTGCCACCCTGAATGACGCGATAGGAAGTGCCGGAGTTGATCTGAGGGTCCGTGCATGCACCATCTCGTACATCGTTCTCACGCTCATTCCCCTGGACATGATCACAGGCAGAAGAAGAATCTTTACAGCGAGGGGCTGATCAACATCAAACGTATCGCCCATATGAAGATCGCTCGCGGAAACAGCCAGCGACGCCCAACTTTGATACGCGGTTCCTGGGACCCACGATGCGCACAATAGGGACAAAGCACAAAATCACCAAGGTTCCGGAGGACTCCGTCAACTATGTTGCGTTGGCGTTAAGAGCACGATTGCACGACCTTCTCGTCGAGATGGCTGCTGCCAGTGCGCATCGCGCCGAGTCGCACTTCGACCGCACGCCGTCCACATACGTAGACGGAACCCCCATGTGGCGGGTATCCGTACGACGGGATGTCGCGAAACAGATTGGGGCGCTCGAACGCGCGGAGCGGGAAGAAGAGATGCGCATCCGGCGGGAGCGCAAGGAGCTTGCCACTGCACAAGCGGCCGCCCTCGCGGCGCACGCACCTGGTGCCGCAAGCGGAGACGGCGAAGAGGGCGAAGGTGGGCCGAAGAAGAAAAAGAAAAAGGCGGACGGGCCCGGTGTGACCGCGAAGAACATGTCCGAAGACGTGCGGAAGAAGATGTCGAACGCCGTCGCGAGCCATGCCGCGGGTCTCAGTACGGGCAAGTACGCATGGATGAATGCGTCCAACGCTACGCCCACCCCCCCTCCGAAGCCGAAGCCCGTCGCCAGTCCGACCCCTGCGACGACGACGGCGCCAGCGATGACAGCGACGTCCGCCACGACCGCGACAGGGATGGGGAACTCCTGGGCGCGGCCTTACGTGCCCACGTCGGGCAAGGCCGCATCAACGAAAGAGGAAGAGGACTCGCGGCGCATCGTCACTTTGCGCGATGCCCTGTTCGTGGTGGAAAAGGAACGGGGCCATGGCGCTGGGCGCGGCGCTGCGCACGGGTGGGTGCGATGATGAGTAGGGTACGGCTCTCCTTATCCCGGCCAATTTAAGCTGTGTCTTCTACCCGCCCACCATCTGCTGCTGCTGCTGCTGCTGTGTACAATACGATCATTGATCAGCTTCCCCGCCTCTTCCGCGAACCTTCTTGGACGATGTAATTCTCCGTAACACCCGCATGGCCTCGTAACCATTAAGCGCGAAATCCAATCGGGGTTGTGCGCACCATCGATCCGAATTCGGCGAGAAAGAGGTAAATGATAGCCTAACTCCGCTCGCCAAGCTGGGGGCTGGGGCAAAACCTGAACCGACGAAGAATCAATTACAGGGGTTTTGGGGTTTGCCTTGCTGCCTGCCTGCAGAAGGCTGAATTGCAGCTGCGTGGTCTAGAAGTTGTGCGTAAACCATTTATTTACGGCTTTCGGGATTTGGGAAGTTGCCGAGCCGGAGGGTTTGCTTCTGAGGAACTTTTGAACTTGCGGGCGTTAAGCACGTACCATCCGTGGCTTAGTTAGCCCTTTGGCGAAACCAACCGAGCCTCAATGCAACGACAATGCACATATGCCGTGAATGGGCCCGCCCAGGTTCAAACGTCAACGTTTCCACACAAAACGCAATCCGAGGGGCGTGGCCGAACAGTTACAACACCGTACCCCCCGTACCGTACCGTGACTAGTACAAGTGCTGCTGTACCGAGTGCACGAGCGACCGAGGCAATGTGAATGCGCATTTGGGATTCACGTCCCTGACTCGGACGCTATTCTCTTGTTCTGTAGCGCAGCGCAGCCAGCGAAGCGCTGTAATTTTTGCTGTACTGTTATCACATTGTCATTGTACTTCTCTGATCTCATGCTGTAGACTGTAGTACCTCGGTTTGGTGGTATCGAGATCGAACCCCCGGCGATCCATCATCATGTCGCTGCTCCTGCTGCTGCACAGCCGCACTGGCACGCGATACAACAATACGTCGCAAATCCGCAAATGGACCATTTACAGACGCGCGCGTGCACGTCCGAGTGAATGGGGACATGTACAGGCAGGCGGACTGCTCGGTCGAAGAACCTCTTGGCTTGCACTGCCCACTTGCACTTGCCCATCGATCAAGGACTGACTGGGAGGAGGAAAGACAAAACCGTCCCCGTCCCTTTCTCAGTGAGCCACCCTCGGGGACCCTCGGCGACTTGAAACTCGAGTCATGTCATCGACGGGCCAACCAAGTCCCCTTCGAAAATCGTAAATAAACAAAACGCAGGAACTCCTTCAAGTTCAGCAATGCGCTGAAACCGGTGCAGTGCAGCGTCGACTCGAATGTGACAATACTACTGTAGGAGCGTCGAAACCGACAAAAACAGGAAATCCCAGGAAAAAAAACCATGGGGGGAAAATGGCGCAGATCGGACAACTTCAGTTGAACTCGAAAAAAAAGTGATCCTGTGGCTGTGATATCAGTACTAGTACTGTAGGTGTGAGAGATAGATAGATAGATAGATGTCAGGTAGGTTTCAAGTTGGGAACTTGGGGATCGGGCAAACCTCCCCGTTCCCTTAGTACAGTTACTTACAGCGGCAAAGGCGTATCTCCCGCATATCAACATCGTATCAACATCGCCATTCAGCACTGGCCGCCGTGTGCATCGAGCGCGCGCGCGGACTGACTCGGATACGAGCGAGCAGCCTCCGGAAGTGATGTAGCGTGTTGGAGATCATCTTTCGCTTACTATGAAAAGAAAAAGAAAGCAATCCTCGGTCAAGTTCAAGTTGCGGCGAGGCACACGGCCGAGTTGTCACGGGTGCTGGCGGATGTGGGTGGCCACACACAGTACTAGTGATACTTGGTTCCGACTCGGACTCGGCGCAGTTTCAGTATTCGGCCCGATTGAGATAGTGTTTCGAAGAGAAGCAGGAGAAGCACGCTTACCCGCGAGCCACTGTTGAGCGAAGGAAGGGTCAAGGGCCGTGGAGCATCGGATCTGTATCAATGATGTCTCTCAATCGGCCGAGTGAGGGCTTCGGTACGGGCGTCCGAAGGCAGTGGACATTATAACGTACCCGGATCGGTTAGACGATCCTTTTGTTTTTCGGATCAATGTGTCATGAGGCTATTACTCTCTTGAATTTCATGATGCAATCAATATACAGTAGCACATACATCACCCCCACCAGACACCTAGCGTACATGTGTAGTATAGACATAGGTCACATCTAGGACAGTAAAGACGCTATGCGTACACTCGCAGTAGTAACTCGTACAACGCGAAAATACAAGGACGAAAAGCCGTAGTCAAAGGGGGAAGATAGAGATTAATAAGTTCACGTAAAAGCAGTCCCTGACTCGGACTGACCCCTCGCATAATATCGGAGAATGATGCAATCAATGCACATGAGGAATCCTCGTGGACTCCGCAAGTCCTGTGACAGACGGACCTGTCTTTCAACGCCGTCCAGATGATTGACGCGATGGCCTGCTCTTGGCGGAGTGCGAACTGCGATGGCGCGTTGGCTCTGGCCGGGCAGGGGCAGCGTGTCCGTGATGACGTTTCCGGTCTGCGCCACTACTAGTACTGCTCTTACGCTGGGCGGGCGTAGGGCGCGGGGCTTTCTGCGATTGGCTGCGACTGCGATGGTGTTTAGAGCTGCTCGACTTGTGACGCTGTGGGGTCGGTGTTGATGCCGGTCCGTTGCGACGATTGCTGGGACTGCCCCAGCGGAACACAGAGAGTGGGCCGTCATTCCCGCCAGCGGTCTGCGCTTTGTGCAGACGGAGAGCACGTGCCATCTTCATCTCGTAGCGGCCCTGCTGTCGAACCCTTTCGTTACCAGCGAGAGTTCCACGCCACATACGGAGCCAGCCGTGGATGGTGGATGCCTTGCGACGGCGGCGCGCGCGGTCTTCATCCTAATAAGATCGTCATGGTGTGAGTGTGCGCCTCCTCTAATCACTCGTCGAAAACACGCACCGTGGTCCAGTCGATCTCAAACATGCTTTCTATTCAGAAAACGAGGAGCAATAGAGTGTGGGAGATAGTGAAATGGTGCGGGTTTAGGTCGAAGGGTAACCGTGATGGGAGTTTCTAGAGACCTTATAGGCCCTCCCACATATAGCGCCTCGTGTTCGCTCGGAGATGTCCGAATGTTGCGTGACGTGGGACAGCCGCGACTACCAACCCCCTACCAACCCCAGCTGCGCTCTCTGATGCATGGGTACACGTATTGGGGGTCCCTGTCTTTGGTGGGGGCGTGGTAGAGGCATGTTTGGGTGGTGCGTGGGATCCATGCTCAGAGTGGGCGCCTGCTTTGGGTAGGTGCTTGCATAAGGCGTGCTGGTCCCCCCGGCAGTGTCGTCTCTCTGTGTGCGCGCATATACCCTTGCAGAGACGAAAGTGGGTTATGCACCACATGGTTCCACCACCGCATCCTGATGCATCGTCATCATGTCTGTTGTCACCGCGCTGTTGGTCGGGGTCGAGGCACTGCATAAAACATAAATAGTGAAACTGCCGCCAAGATCGGGGTTGATAAACGGAGAGTGAACATACACGAAATGCGATATCGATGAGAGGAGTGTGGGTTGGGGGGAAAGGATGGGGGACTGCTCGCAAAGGAAGGAAGCGGAATGGGTTTGCACCGGTTCAGAGTTCACAGCCGCAGCCGACGAGTGACGGCCCGGACAATCAATTTCATACATGCTTATGTAAGCTGTCGCTCAGTTTGATTGGCGCACGTGAGATCGGTGCCGTAAAACATGAAATCTCAAACTGGCACAGCTGTGCTTCGCTTTCTAACACTGCATCAGGCCACTTGACTTTATGTTGTCGAAACATACGCGGGTCTCACAATAGCCGAGACCATCCGGATTCTTCGACGGCCGTATCTTGCACTCCTTAAAATACGGCCAAGATGTTGCGAGTCTCTCCAAGCTCTCAAGTTCCCGTCAAAGGATTCACGACACTTTACCACTCTCTTCAGCTTTCTTTCATTTATTTTTTTCCGAAATGGGATTCAAGAACGTTAGCGTCATCATTGATGGAAGACTCTTTCTGGGAAAGTCAGTATTTCCCCTTTTGCCCCTTCTGCAATCCCGTCTCATGACTTAACTCGTTACCCTCCCACTTCCCCCCTTAGTCTCGTCTCGGCACAATCTACCCGCTCTTTGACAGAGCGCCGCATTACGCATATTGTTTCTGTTTGCACCGAACCCATCCCTGCCGAACATCCGCACTCTGGTATAAGGCACCTCCGCGTCCCCGTTCAAGATCACCCTAATGAGGATCTCCTCATTTGGATGCCACATACCTGCCGCTTTATCGACGAAGCCCTTCGTTCTGGCGGTGTCGTCCTCGTTCATGGCGTACACGGCCTCTCGCGGGGTGCCACCATTATGGCAGCCTATCGTACGATTCTAGTCTCTCACCTTTCTGCCAATCTCTTGACCCTGTGTTGCGCTAGTGATGTGGTCAAAACGCCACAGTGCTGCCGAAGCTATTGATATCGTTAGGCGGAGTAAGGCTATACCCTTATCTGCCTCGATAGACTTTTATCTGACATTTGGACAGCTCGTGAGCAGATCTGGATCAACGAGAGCTTCCAGCGACAACTTTCGCTCTTCGAGTTGTGTCGGTATGCACCATCCACGGAAGAGGGAATTTATGTGCGCTGGCGCCAGGGCCTCAGCCAACAACGTTCATAAGGCAGGCCCCGAATACATTCATCATCAGGTATGTTACTCGAATATACTCTGTCTCATATTAACTCACGTATCGGATAGACCTACCACTCTCATTTGCGATCTCCTTGTCTCCACAACTATTTATTTGCACGAGCATTGTTGTATTGTCACGGAACTGTACGCCGCTGTCTCGTAATCGTCAATCTTTCCTCCTATGTTATCCCTTGCTGATCTTATTATTTATTAACGGACGGCGTACAGTACTGTAACTCACCCATAAATTTACTGTACCAGCCATACACGAATACTGACTTTTGATCAAGTCACGCATAGCCATTCGTTACAATAATGTCAAACTAATAATGCCATTCTTTTTCCCCTTCATACTGTGGTACCGAGTCCACATGTACAGTACGTGGCGGCCTCTCAACACCGCAACCTATAGGAACGAGACACAGCTACTTGAAAACGTGATGCAGGTGGGCGTCATTACTTTACGGAATCGAAATGGAGAGCATAGCTTGGCCGGCCGCATGCAGCATGCAGCATGCAGAGCAGAAAGGCACACACGCCTAGGAAAAGTCTATCCCCGGCACACGGGCTGAGGCCTAGGTCTAATGAGCGCGCGATCGCTGCGAGGTGACATTTCTCGGAGGCATACCCACCAAGCGCGCCGGTAAGGCACCCAACACTCAACTTCCTAACAGAGCGACACTCGCCAGATCTGTCTTTTTTGTTTTTGTTTTACAGTGAATTCCAGTATATGTGCTACTTGAGACTTGCGTCAGGACTTCATCTGCCCCATAGCGTACATGAAGAGGAAATGTAGGTAGCAGAAAGCAAAAAGATATGCAAGTCGGAGGAAATATGGACGTTGGTTTTGTCAAAGGCACCGAACAGATCTAGATAGATCGAACCGTGCGATCATGCTCGCAAGGGCACAGGGCACTGCCCGCTCCGGGCCGCCCCCCGTGACCCCGACCGACCTACTGAACGCCCAACCCCGTTTCTATTTTTTGCTTCGCGGGTAACAGAGTCATTCCGTTGACCCGGGGGTGCCAACGAACGAAGTTCTTGGTGGATCGTCTTTTCCATTTTATCACGACAGCGAGTCATCGATTTCATTACTGTAAGCGAAGCGAAACACTTGGCCGTAAGGTTAGGCTTAATTAATTAGTTAGGAAGATGTGCTCTACGAATTTTACGCCTCCGCGGCGTGAGAGAAGTCCCGGTAAAGAGGATCCCGTGAGCCGCCGCATGACGAAAGAAGGAGGGGGGGGGGGATGTATATGATTCTTCTCGGTTTTCCAGGTCCGGCTATGTGTGGCAAACTAGCAATCAATCAATCAATGTGTCACACGGTCCCATTCGGCGAGCTGATCCTCAACGTTCGACGTCGAAGAATTCAGAGAATGTACGTTGTCGAGGGAAGCGGTCCATCTCAGCGAAGTACGGATGCTGAAGAGCAACAATTAGCAAAATGGGGGCCAGGATTCTCGGGGGAGGGAAGGGGGAGGGGCTCACCACCGTCTCCGCAAACAAGGGGTTCATGGGATTCACCAAGATCTCAACCCTATTCGCTTCGCACATTTGCCGCAAAGCCGGGTAATGCGTGTCCGTCGTGAGGGCTTCTTCGATTGACAACGCACGCAAGTTCCCGAGGGATGGGACCGCCGCGGTGATAGCAGGGAGCACAGAGTCCGACATGAATGCGTGAACCTGAAGCCTGATGTGCATCAACGTTTTTGGGAGGGTGGGAAGCGGGCCGCTCCAGAACGGCCCCGCGATGATAAACTCTTCCAAGTTCGTGAACAGGTCCGCGAGGCCGGTTGCCGGTTGGCGCGTGAGCGTCAGACAGGAGACGGCCGAGGCGTGAGCCGACAACAGGGTATGTCTGCCTTCCGGAATCTCGTATAATTCGAGGACACGCAGGTTGGATCGATCGTATCGTGACATGGGGGGGAGGAACCACTCGACCACCGCGGCCAAGGAAGTGATAGGAAGTCGTAGTTCACGCAGACGCGCGCTTGGCCTCCCCGGAAGTGGAAGGCCATAGTCGGTTCGCACGCGAAGGGCTCGGATCGTCGGCCAGAGACGGACGAGATCGCAGACCAAGGGGGAATCAAAGGGCTGGCCATAATTAAGGTCCAATACCTGGATGGGCAGAGCAAGGCTCGACAACCAATCCAAAATCGACGGCTCGAACGAGTATCTGTTCTTCCGCGACCAGACGATGGCCAGGCGTAGATGGCGCAGCCCGGGCGTGTGTGCGAGTAGAGAAAGAAAGTCGGGGATCCGCACGCATTCCGGGTGCGCAGCGGGGACGACCTTTCCGTTGCAAACCGGAGGAGTCGGTGCGAATTCGTCGATGACGCGAAGGGTTAGCGATCGGGTAAACGCCAGAAGGTGGGGGCGATGGAGGAGCGCTGCTGGGCCCAGCGTGCCGGGGGTCCGGGAAACGTAGATGCGACTGTTCTCGACGGTGAGAGAGTGATATAGCAAACTCTGCACAAAGGGGAGCCACGACTTGCAGACAACCGCACACGTGCTGAGCACCTGCCGGTCCGTTCTGCGCGGTGGCAGCTCGCACGACTCTCTCAAAATCTTGTCGATGAGTTCAAGAGGCAGTGCGGGAACATTGCCGGGCAAAGAGGCGGCCAACTTGCGATTCACATTGAATACGCGTTCATGAGACAATGAGGTGGAGTGTTAGTTCAACGGGAGTTGCCAGGGCGCACACGGCTACAAAGGGCCTCAGAATTTACATACCTTGACGACGGCGTCTTTATTTCTCCCGTTGCTTTTCGTCTTTCGCCAGGGCAAGAGGGTGATCATCGGTTAGGCGGGGGTCCTTGGGTCCTTCGTAGAATAATAATCGGAGGGAAGATCCACCGCGCGGGCGAAACCTGTCTCAAGTAATCGGTTGTCATTCTCGAGCGCCTGGCTGCGTGTATCGCGGCTTCCGGATCGTTCGTTTGAGGCAAGTGGACGTGATAGGCGCCTCAGACTTGATAGGCTTCCGATCCCGGCTTCTTCCGAATCCACCCTCGCTCATGTGGAGGCGTCGGGTTGGACAGCGTGAGCTAGGTCGCCCAACGTAGTAGAGACGCACGCAGTCATGTTGTACCAACTGTAATCCTTTCGTCGACCCCGAGTCCTGACGTGCTCAGTGGACAAAGCAGGGAGGTAGTCCTTTGATCCCTTAACCTGATCAACAGGACTAGTGGTGTGATAATCACTGGGAATCCTGAGACGCGTGATCAAAAGATCATGATAACAATAACAAGGTTGGGGCGCTGTTGCTATGAAGACACCGCACGCAGTTTGGTAACCACTTGGATACTTCGGTTTGGGGCTCCTTACCTTCTCGGGTTGACAGACATCGGACTCGGACCTGTAACGTGAAAGCCCAAAGTGACATCATGCCATGATATCGGAGTCAACGATAGTCTGCTTGAACAGGCTTCCGAGGAAGGCCGCCTCACCTGAGACACGATCTATTCGATAAACATCGTCGGTCAGTGATGATCGTTTCCACGTATTGGGTACGTGCGGTGGAACATCCAGCCCGAGGGCGCCACAAATCGGACACGAAAATGACCACGTACCATACATCGGCATTTTACTCCCCAATTGCCAAGGCCAGCAAGAAACAGAAAATTTGTCCTGAGAGACCCGCGATGTGGAAAAAATACCGACTCGGATGTGGACACGCCACTCCGAACGCTCATTTATCGGACCTTTTTTTTCTTTCTCAGGTCCATGAACAAGGTGAACAGGTCAAGTACAGTAAATGTAGGGAGCCGGGCCGTGAGCAGTGAGAGAGTCGACCAGCGGCGTTAGAGCGAGTCGATCAGGTCTACAATAGAGCCTGATCGACTTTCAGCCCTCTCCCTCCCGCTCCCTTGTACCACCGCCGTTATCCCTCAATTTTTCACTCTGTTCTTGCCATGTCCAGACGCCCTGATCATTTGCATGCGGCGATGAGAACGCTCGGCACCGGCCCTCTACATGAACAGTACCGTATCCAAGTCCGTGCGGGCCCGAGAGTACTAGTACTCGCGGCAGTTCTCTCTGACCGTCCCAATTCCCCTTGGCGTTAGGGATGAATAGCCATCTCCGAGCTGGCAGCCACCGTTATAGACGATTGGATGGGGACACGTCCAGCGGCGCCAATTCATGTGCGCTACAGTGCTTTCCCACCCCGACGCGTGAAGCTTATTTATGTTTCTACGTATGTGTCCAGCCACCCACCACAATAATATCCGGGCTCTTGCTCATTCTCCGACAGCCCGAGTGGAGGCACGTTTCCCATTTACGTAGAAAAAGGAAATGCTGATCCAGAATGATCTCTCGCCTGCATCGCCACGCCCGCTGTGCTTCAGTACGAATCATATGTGGAGCGCGTACCTCAGTGCAGGCCATTACGTCCCTCACGGTCCGGTCAGTTCGGTCAGGGGAGTTCACTAATTTCACAGCCAGTGGGGACTGCAGCGGACTGCTCGGGCACTACTACTGTAGGGCTGCAGTGCTGCACGCCACTGTACGAGGCACCAGGATCGCAGTCTATGAAGTATGCAGTGGACCGTATGGTACCGGGAAACCAGGAAGACACTGATTGATCCTTGGACTCAGTTGGGCTGTTTTTCTTATCCCCGAATTGATACGGTTCCGAGCCTGTGTACAAATGACACCGTCCACCCGTCCACCCCGTTTTCAATTGGACGTCGGGAACTTGATGTTACACCTGCCGAAGGGCCATGAGTTATCACAACCTTCTTCCTGTGAAGGGGTGCTAGTGCATCATTCGAATCCAAATCCACGTGATGGGTGACAATTCCGCGTCCTACAATTCGGTGTATTTGCATAGGTTGTTGTAATCTCATTGTCTCACTAACGCTGCTGGCAGTGCTGTCCTAGTCTACGAGGAATGAACAATATTTGTCGTAGGAGAGATCTTGAGCGAAGGAAATTAGAAAAACACGAAGCGGGCCAGCAACCTAAGTTGTGCGCCATCCATAACTGCATAACTGACAGTGCAGTGTGTCGTACAACAATCACAACAACACATCTTCGGGTACTACACGCTCGAGCAGCAACCGGCTGAATTGGATGATCACATTGTGAAATGCTGGCAGTGTTTGCCTAGAGGGAATCAGTTCATGTTAGCCAGCTCCCACGTGCTGAGGCCCATGATTTGAATGAATGGTTACATGAAAAAGTCTAATTCTAAAGTAGTCTCAAAATGCAGTCGCACGTCAGAGAGACGTATTCATTAAAAGGTCACTGGTCCAGCGCCGGAATTACCTGCTGCACCTGAGCCTCCGGGAATTTGATTGACGAGCTGAAAGACGGCTATTCTTGTGTCTGGAGCCCCTCATGAAGAGATCATCAATAAGGGACAATGATTAAACCAAAATTCGGTAAATAAACACACCGCATGACGTTTCGGTAGGGGCTCGCGCTGAGTTCTGGTTAATTTTCGCTTTATTGGTCCATGGATAGCTTGCAACTCGTTCAATTCTGGCCTCGCTCTAGGATTAACGTCGAGAAGTTGTTGGGCGAATGCCAGTAGCGTTGTTTTCCTTGCACCCTCGTACGTGGGAAAATACTTCGCGAAGTGTTTGACCATCCGCCCGCAAGACCACCGATCAGTTAGGATTGGACTGTACCGCTGGATCGGCCCATCTCTAGATCCAAGCTCGGGAGCCATCCATGGTGGCGTCCCGCACCAACCCTCCGCCATTGTTTCCTCGCTTTCGACGGACTGGGCCAGGTCAAAGTCAATAGTGAATAATCGCGGCAACGTTTCCGACTCAGACATGGTATCAACCACTACATTCCCGGGTTTGAGGTCACAGTGCGCAACCTTGTGCTGATGCAAAAAGGCCACTCCTTCAATGAATTGAAGACAAAGCGACACAACGTCGTCAGGACGGTCACGGAATTGCAAAACCTCATCAAGGGGAGATTTCCAGGGCAACATGATGACCGTCTTGCCAATACTGAGGTCGATGACGTCAAGTAATGGGATGGTATGGTTTGATGACGCATTGATATCGCCAAGGTACTGCAGCAATCGACGCTCGTTGGAGTCAACAATTGTCTTGAGGACAACGAAAGTGCCAGTTCGTGAGGTTGCTTGGCGCATCGTAGGTTTGAGCTTCGATGAACCGCTCGTCAGACTAATTATCTGGCCCACCGGCGTGAATCACGACTTACAGGAGTCAGCGGCGTGAGGTCCTTTGGTAGTCGAGTGAGTGTATATCCTGTTCTCATAAGCTCTCTCTGTACTGATGAATCGTCGAAACTGTCTCGCCCCCCCCCCCACTAGCGGGTGGACCACGAGAGCGTTTAGAGTCATGTTTGGTCTCTTTGTGTTTTCGCTTTGTATTAAGTGTTGGAATTTTTTTTTTGACAACCGAATCCTTTGCTTCTATCAAGCGCCTTTTAAGTTTATCGAGGCTGTCATTGTCAGCTTTTGCTGCGGGGAGGAAGTTGTATAGTTCAAAGATGAAGTTGAACACGCTTTGAAGAGCTGTCAAATCGAAAACCTTGGTGTCGTATTCAACCTTGAAAAATATTGCATTAGTCATAGCGATTCTGTCAACCAGTTTTATACTACCTCAGTGGACCCTACGTCAGGCTGGTACAGAAGGTATTGAGTAGCCTCAAAATGCTTATCAATGTAGATGGCCATGTTAACAATCGATTTTCTGGATGTCGAGGCTCGCAGCCAGTTGCCTATTCGAGACATGCAGGAAGCTTGCAAAAGCATACAGAATCGATCACTTTCATTTGGTTGGGAGACAACCTCGAGCAGGAGGTGCGGAAAGTTGTTGATACACATGTGGAAGTCACTTCTGGGAGTGTACTTCGATGTTTCGTCGTCTACTTCAACCACAAGGTGAAAAGGAATCTGGGTACCGCTGTGACATTGGATTAAGTAACGAAAACGAGATGTGAAAAGTCGATTTACTGACAAACCCTACGAGTTGCCTGGAACCGATCGAAGCCTTTGCACGAATCCCATGAGGAGGGAATATGTATGAAATTCTTTATTGGGTTCAAAAAGGGCCCTTTCTCTGAACGCCGAACAGCTGAAAATACTAGCAAAGCGACTGAGTTCATCTTCTGTCACGTAGTCCAGTTCCGGTAGTATAGTCTCCATTGGGATGACGCTCTCGAAATATGTGTTGGGAGACGTTGAAGGCGTCCAAGTCTCCTGGAGCCGCGCATATACCTGGAACAATGTAAATCAGGTAGTCTGCAACAAGGAAATGCCGCACGTACATCTTCAATGGCATTGTCAATATAACGCTTACGGCGTAGACGTTCCCGAAACTCTTCAAGTTGGGGTGACGACGAAGCACGGCTGACATTATTGTGGGTCAGATTTTCTTCACGGAGGCCACGATCCCATCTATCAAGATCCTCAAGTTTGATTGTGAACTCAGGTTTGTTCGCCTTAGTTGTCTGCATTTCGGTTCGATCTGTAAAAACGACACGGCCACCGTGCAAGAATGTTAAGAGTCGACACGTCGTGATTGGATGAATATGGGAAGCGAGGATTGGGCCAAATGTCATTAACAACGCTCATGGTCAACCACGGGAACTCGCTCTCACTCACCGATGATCGGAACCTCCACGAGGATACTGACCGCCTTTGCTCGAGGTTTCTGAAGGAAGATTTCTGAGAGCGTGGCAAACGGGTCTGCCAGTTCCTCTCTGAAGGCTTGAGACACCGATTCCTCGAAGTCGTTATCATAAAGGATGTCAACTTTGTAGAGGTCGAGGTCGGCGGCGTCGATATCCTTCAAGGCGTTAGGTCTTTTCGATAAAATTACATCTTTTAACTCGTCAATAGTCTTCGATCATTTAATATTAACAAAGAATGGACGTTCTACTCCAATCACATAGACGATAAGAGTGAGATTTGCCATAGTGGCAGACAGGGAGGGGAGTTGGGTTGGTGGCACCAGCCGTTCTGCTTCAAACTCAGCTTGACCCGAGGTGGACTCTGGATGTCTGGCTCACGAGCTAGCTGAGGGCCTAAATGTCAGCGGGGACAACCTTCCACTCTTGGCTCACATCTACAGCGCCAGATCCTCCCAGACTCGGCGCTTCATTAAGGTCCATTTCAGGGGGAG
>Ga0137394_10000263_pt1 | contig 36494 bp, 36 predicted proteins | sample czobulk116metaG_FD_108278 | JGI IMG/M metagenome (GOLD analysis project Ga0137394, IMG submission 108278) | Vadose zone soil microbial communities from Angelo Coast Range Reserve, California, USA - czobulk1.16 metaG | ecosystem: Environmental > Terrestrial > Soil > Vadose zone | place: USA... | reverse complement strand
CATGATGGAACGCTTGCCGGGGTCGCGGTCGCCGCCGCACCCGAACACGCACCACAACGCACCCTTGCAATGCTCGCGCAAGGCGCGGAGTGCCTGGGCGAGCGCATCGGGCGTGTGCGCGTAGTCGACCACGGCCATCGGTTTATCGCCGGCGGCGGGTTCATCGCCGGCGGCGGCTTCAACCACTTCCATGCGTCCGGGAGGCGGCACGCACTCCGCCAATACGCGGGCCGCCTCGGCGAGCGGTGTGCCCAGCGACAGCAGGCAGGCGATGACCACCAAGGCGTTCTCGGCATTGAAGCGGCCCAGCAACCGGGTGGCGACTTGGGCCTTGCCGAAGCTGCCGTCGAGTTGCATCGAGACGCCGTGCACATCCAAGGCCACCTGGGCTGCGCGCAGCGCGCGCTCGGCCAGCCATCCTGATTCGCCGGCACCGATCCAAACGGCGGTCAGGGGCACCCGTCCGGCAAGCTTGCGCGCAAGTTCGCGGCCGAAGGCATCGCCGACGTTGACGACGATGTGTTTGAGATCGGGAGCATCGAATAACCGCGCCTTCGCAGCACCGTAGGCCGCCATGGTCTCGTGATAATCCAAGTGATCGCGGCTCAAATTGGTGAATGCGGCCGAATGCAATCGCACGCCGGCGACGCGATCCTGATCCAGAGCCTGCGAAGATACTTCCATCGCCACCTCGCGCACGCCGGAGGCGCGCAAGGCGGCGAGTTCGCGATGCAGCGTGACCACATCGGGCGTGGTGAGCGTGGGCTGCTCGAGCGACGCAATACGCCCCCAGCCGATGGTCCCGATATAGGCAGCCTGCGATCCCAGCCGCTCCAGACATTGAGCCAGCAGATAGGCGCACGTGGTCTTGCCATTGGTTCCGGTAATGCCGGTGATGCGCAGCTGCGATGAGGGCCAATTGAAGAATCGATCGGCAATGCGGCCGACCAGTCCCTTGAGCCCCGGTATCGCCGCCGCGAATACCGTCGCCGGCAACTTCGGCGGCGAGACTTCGGCGCCGGGCTCCCACAGCACCACGCTCGCGCCGCGCGCGGCCGCCTCGGTGGCAAACTTGAGCCCATGCGCAGTGCGGCCGGGCAGCGCGAAGAACAGGCTGCCGGGACGCACCTCTCGGCTGTCGAGAGTGAGATCCAGCACGTCCCGCGACTCGATATTGGGCACCGCCGCGATGCCGTCGAGCAGCCACATGAGGGAGGTGCTCATGGCGTCTCGTTGGCCTGCACCAGGGCGGCGGCCGGCACATTCTGCAAATCATCGGGCGGCACGTCCATCAGGCGCAGGGCGCCCGACATCACGCTGGCGAATACCGGCGCGGCAACCGTGCCGCCCTGAGCGAGCGTGCCGCCCTGATGCATATCCCGGCTCGGCTCGTCGATCACCACCACCGTGGCCAGTTTCGGGTGCGACGCGGGGACCAAGCCGGCGAATACCGCCATGATCCGGTCGGTCGAATAGCCGCCGGCGATCGATTTGAACGCGGTGCCCGTCTTTCCGGAGACGCGATACCCGATGAGCGAGGCGCGAGTCGCGGTGCCGCCCTTTTCGACCACCTGCTCCATCAGCTGCACCAGTTCGTGCGCCACTTTGGGATTGAGGGCTTGCACGCCGGGGACGGGCCCGGAGACGCGCTCGAAGGAAATGGGTCGCTTCACGCCGCCGGCGCCGATGGTCGCGTAGGCATGCGCCAATTGCAGCGGGGTGACAGACACTCCATAGCCGTGCGACAGAGTGGCGATGCCGATGGGGCGCCAGTGAGAATAGTTGCTCAGCATGCCGGCCGACTCGCCCGGATAGCCGCTGCCCGTCACCTGGCCCAGGCCCAATGCGGTCAGCGTGTTCCAGATTTGTTCGGGTTGAAGCGACAGCGCCACCTTTGCGGTGCCGACATTGCTGGATTTCGCCAAGACCGTCGCGAGATCGATCGCGCCCAAGTCGTGTTCGTCCTCGAACACCTTGGCGCCGACCTTCAGGAATCCGGGCGAAGTGTCCACCACGCTGTCGGGGCGATACTGTCCGGAGGCGAGCGCCGCGGCCATGATGAACGGCTTGATGCTCGAACCCGGCTCGAAAATGTCGGTGGCGGCGCGGTTGCGGTACAGGCCCGCTTTGAGCTGCTCGCGGTCGTTGGGGTTGTAGGACGGCTGGTTCACCATGGCCAGCACTTCACCGGTATCGACGTCGATCACGATGACGGAGCCCGCGTGCGCCTGGTACTCCTGCATCGCCGCCTTCAGTTCGCGGTAGGCGAGATACTGGATCCTAAGATCGATGCTCGTGACCAAGTCGCGGCCCGGCCGCGGCGGACGGATGCTCTCGACATTTTCGACGTAGCGTCCGTACATATCCTGGATGACGCGCTTCGCGCCGTCCTCGCCGTTCAGCAATTGATCGAAGCCGAGCTCCAACCCCTCCTGGCCCTTGTCGTCGATGGTCGTGAAGCCGACGGCATGTCCGGACACTTCGCCCGCGGGATAGTAGCGCCGATACTCGCGCAGCAGGTACACCCCGGGGATTCCCAGCGCCTTGATGTGCGCGGCCTGCTCCGGCGGCATGTGCCTGACCAAGTAGAGAAATTCGCGATCCAGATTGGTGGTGATCCGCCGCGCCAGCCACTGCTGATCCTCTTTCAAGGCCTTCGCGAGCTTCGGCAGCTGGTCGATGTTGTCATTGAGCTCCTGTGGATTGACCCACACACTGTCGACCGGCGTCGAGACCGCGAGCGGCTCCCCGTTGCGATCCGTGATCGCGCCGCGATGCGCGGCGATCTTGACCACCCGCATCGAGCGGTCGTCGCCCTGCTTGGCAAGAAAGCCGTGGTCAAGCAATTGCAGCTCCACTGCGCGTGCCACGAGCAGTGCCGCGCCCGACAGGACCAAACCCAAAATCACGGTCGAACGCCAGCGATAGCTCTTCGCCTGAGCATCGTTGTCGCCGGGGCGCAATTTCACGGCCGCACGATCCGTACGTCATGGGTCTGCGGCAGGCTCATTCGCAGCTTGGCGTTGGCGACTCTCTCGACGAAGGCGTGCGAGGACCAATAGCTCTGCTCCAGCTGCAGTCGTCCCCACTCCATCTCGAGCGAGTCGCGTTCGGCATTCAGCTTCTCCAGATGCACGAACATGTCGCGGGCCTTGTGCCGGGCATAGATCACTTGGCTCGCGGAACCGAGCACGGTGAGCCACAAGACGGGCATGATCAGCGGCAGCCAACGGCGGTATTTCATGCGGCTACTCCTTCGAGACGTTCGGCGACGCGCAGGCGCGCACTGCGCGCCCGCGGATTCCTGGAGACTTCGTTCGGATCGGCCTGAACGGCCTTACCTACGAGCTTGAGCTTCGGCCGGGCATGCGCCGGCATGTCGGGCAGCCCCGCATACATCGGATCGGCCAGCGAATGGCGGCGCATGAATTGCTTGACCATGCGGTCTTCGAGTGAATGGAAGCTGATCACCGCCAAGCGGCCGTGGGGTGCCAAACGCAAGAGCGCCGCATCGAGTCCGGCTTCGAGCTCGGCGAGCTCGCGGTTCACATGGATGCGCAGGGCTTGAAACACACGCGTGGCCGGGTGCTTGTGACGCTCCTGGCTGCGGGCGACCCTGGCGATCATCTCGGCGAGCTCGAGGGTGCGTTCGAAGGGCCGCGACTCTCGATCCTTCACGATGGCGCGCGCGATGCGCGGCGCCTGGCGCTCCTCGCCGTACTCGCGAAAGATGCGAATGAGCTCGCTCAAAGGGGCGCCGTTGACGACGTCGGCGGCGCTCACGCCCGAGCCTCTGGACATGCGCATATCCAGCGGTCCGTCCTGAGTGAAGCTGAAGCCGCGCGCTGCGTCGTCGAGTTGCGGTGAGGACACGCCCAGATCGAACAAGATGCCGTCGAACTTGAGACCGGGCTCGACCTGGTCCGCACAATCCGCCAGGGAGGAAAACGGGGCGAGAAAAACCGCCACGCGAGCATCTGAAGCGAATCTAACCCGCGCGTCTTCAATGGCCGTGGAATCACGATCGAGGCATAGCAAACGACCGTTCGCGATGAGGTTCTGCAAAATCGCCCCTGCATGTCCGCCTCGACCAAAAGTGGCATCCAAGTAGGTGCCACTCGCCCGTATGTTCAACGCGGCCAGTACCTGAGGTAGCAGTACCGGCGTGTGCCCCGCTGTCGTGTCGCTCACCGCGCCGGCCGGCTAGAACGACAGCGTGTCGAGTTCGGCGGGCAAGTCGGTGGTAGTTCCCGCACTCGCCAGCCATTCATCGCGCCGCTCGATCCACCGCGCCTCGTCCCACAATTCGAACCTCATCCCCTGACCGATCAACATGGCGTCTCGCGTCAGTTGGCCGAACTCGCGCAAGCTCGCCGGCAACAACAGGCGCCCGTGTCCATCCAGTTCCAGATCCGTGGCATGGCCGATCATCAGCCGCTGCAACCGCCTTACCTCAGGGTGCAAAGTCGGCAATCGGTTCAGTTTCCGCTCGATCTCTTCCCAATCCGGCAGGGGGTAAATGAGCAGGCACTGGTCTTTGTCGACCGTCACCACCAATTTGCCCCCGCAAAGCTCCTGCAGCCGCTCCCGATACCGGGTGGGCATAACCAGCCGACCTTTCACATCGAGAGTTAGTTTATTGGCGCCCCGAAACATCTTTGGATGGGTCCCAAGACCCATTTTCTCCCACAATTTCCCACCGGGCACCACTATAGGGAGCCGCGAGACGCACTGTCAACGTCTTAAGTTAAAAAAAACCCGACCCGACAGTGACTTAGGTCACATTTTGCGAGTACCCACCACATGCCCGCATCGAGTTTGTTTTTAATCAATCCCTTAGGAGATCTTCTTGAAATTTGCTGCAAGAGCAAAATGTCGCGATATTCGTCGAAAATCAGCGATCATGCTCACAAAACATCAATCCAGAGCGCGGATCCGCTGGCAACACTACGCGAAGTGATTTTTTGTACGTATTTCCGGAGTGGTTTGGTTATCCGGAGTGGTTTGGTTATCCGGAGTGGTTATCCGGAGTGGTTATCCGGAGTGGTTATCCGGAGTGGTTTCAGTAATTTACATTTCCAGAATTTGCTTCCGGCTCTTCCCTGCCCGCCGCGGAGAAGCTACCGGAGGGCGCTTTGCTTTGCCGGAACTAGCATTCCGTTCTTCCCTGCCCGCCGCGGGCAGCTACCACTCGGGGTCGCTTCGACCCCGTCAATCCCCGCGGTCACGCGGTGGAAAAGAGTCGGCCGTTAAGCCGGGTTCTGTCGTGGACAGTCATTCCTCTGGGATGCGCGTCGCCGCGCAGCTCTAGCGACCTACCCGGAAGCCTCACGTGGACCACATGGTGCGGCCGACATGCGCCGCGTGCTTCCCTATTTGGTCTTGCTCCCGGTGGGGTTTGCCGTGCCGCTGATGTTGCCACCCGCGCGGTGCGCTCTTACCGCACCATTTCACCCTTACCGGTGCCGCTTGCGCAGCACTTAGGCGGTATCTTTCTGTTGCACTTTCCGTGGGCTCACGCCCCCCAGGCGTTACCTGGCACCGTGCCCTATGGAGCCCGGACTTTCCTCCATCCTCTCCAGCTTGCGCTGACGAGGACAGCGACTGCCTGGCCGACTCTTGGAGGACACCATACGCAGATATGGCTACGAATGCGAGGCGGACTCCTGTTTAAGGTGCAGGGCGCGCTTGTAGGCCTCGTTGTCACGAGCCCCTGTGATCTGCGCGGCCAGCCGCGCCGCTTGCTTGAGGGGCAATTCCGCCAGCAGAATCTTGAGCGCGCGGTCGAGCGCGCCGTCATGACCGTCGGCGCCGCGATCATCGTCGGCGGGCGCTTGCGCCCCGGCGAGAATCAACACGATTTCACCGCGGCCGAAATCGGCATCCACGTCGGCGCGTGCGAGAAGATCGCGCAGCGATCCGAGATACGAGGTTTCATGCATCTTGGTGATTTCGCGCGCCACCATGGCGCTGCGCTCGCCGCCGAAAACCGCGGCGCAATCTTCCAGCGTTTCGCGCACACGATGCGGCGCTTCATACAGCACCAGCGTGCGTGCTTCGGCCGCCAGCGACTGCAGCCGCCTGCGCCGGGCGGCGCCGCGCGCGGGCAAGAATCCCTCGAAGCAAAAGCGATCCGTCGGCAGCGCACCGATCGACAGCGCGGCGATCGCCGCGCAAGGCCCGGGGATGGCGATGATCTCGAAGCCGGCCGCCGCCGCCGCGCGCACCAGCTCAAATCCGGGATCGCTGATGGCGGGCGTCCCGGCGTCGCTCACCAGCGCCACCGAGGCGCCTTGGCCCAAGCGCTCGATGATGTCGCCCGCACGGAATTGTTCATTGTGGTCGTGCAGCGACAGCTGCGGCGTTTGAATGCCGAAAGCTTTGAGCAGCGCGCCGGTATGACGCGTATCCTCGGCCGCAATCAAGGAACAGCTCTGCAATATCTCTTTCGCACGCGAGCTCATGTCGCCCAGATTGCCGATCGGAGTTGCGACGACGTAGAGCCGACCTGCCGGTCCAATAGCCACTATAATCCGCGCCTATGTGTGTTTCCAGGAGTGCAGGGTATGGCAGCGATCTCTCGACGTCCACGGCTGCCGCTGTACGCGGCGCTCACGGTATCGCTGGTATTGGCTGCGTGCAGCCTGCTAAAGCCCGTGCAGGCCCCGGAGGACAAACAAGAGCGCGCACAGCATCTGGCTCGTGACGGCAAGCATGCCGAGGCGGCGCAGGCCTACGCGGAACTCGCGACTCTGCAGCCGGCCGACCATGATAATTACGAGTTGCTGAGCGCCGAACAGTGGCTGGCTGCCGGCAATATCGCAGCCGCCAAAGAAGCGTTCGCGGCCGTATCGGCTGAGGCGCGCAGCCGGCTGCCGGCCGCGCGTGCGCTGGTCGCAGCGGAAATCGCCTACGCGGAGAACGACGGCGCCCGTGCCATTCGCGAGCTGGACCAAATCCCGGTGCCGACGTCGGCCGATCTGGCCCAGAACTATTATTGGATCCGCGGACGCAGCGCCTTTCTGACCGGGCACCCGGTCGAAGGCACGCGCGCCCTGGTCGAGCGCGAGCGCTGGCTCAGCGATCCCGCGGGCTTGCGCGCGAATCGCGCGGAACTCCTCAACAGGATTCGCGGCGCTGCGGAGCGCGGTCAGTCGCTGAAAGCGCCCCCCAAGACCGACCCCATCGTCGCCGGATGGCTGGAATTGGGACCGGTCCTGGTCGGACTCGCCCGCGATCCCATACGAGCGGACGCGGCACTGGCCAACTGGAGGCGCCTCTATCCGCAACATCCGGCGAACGACAGCGTGCTTGCGATGGCATCCACCCAGATCGCGGCCGCGGCGGAATTCCCCAATCAGATCGCGCTGCTGCTGCCGCTGTCGGGCCGCGCCGAGCCTGTCGGCGTCGCGGTGCGCGACGGCTTCATTGCCGCCTATCTCGAACAGCCTCCGGCAACCCGGCCGCGTTTGAAAGTCTACGACGTGGCCGCGGAATCGGTGGGCAGCGCCTACACCCAGGCGGTCGCGGAAGGCGCCGGCTTCGTCGTGGGTCCGCTCACCAAGGAAGATGTCTCCGCCGTGGTCCCCTTGAGTGACGGACGCACACCGGTGCTCGCCTTGAACTTTCTGGGCGAATCGGTGAATCCGCCGCACAATTTCTATCAGTTTTCGCTGCTGCCCGAGGATGAGGCGCGCATGGTCGCGCGCCGCGTCGTCGCCGACGGCAGGCAGAACGGCGTGGCCATCGTGCCCGGCAGCGAGTGGGGCAACCGCGTCGCCGCCGCCTTCGCGGATGAGCTCACGCATCTCGGTGGAACCGTGCTCGACAGCCAGCGCTACGAAACAGCTCAAGTCGACTTCTCCGACCTCATCAAGCGCGTTCTGCAGGTGCATGTGGTCAAGGGCGAGCCTTCGACGCACCGCACCGATGCTGCCTTCGTTTTCGTGGCCGCCGGCTCCGCGGGCGTCGCCCGTCAGATTCTGCCGCAGCTGAAATTCCACTACGCCGGAGATGTGCCGGTGTACTCCATGTCGGACAGCTTCGAACCGGACCCCGGCGCGAACAGCGATCTCGACGGCATGCTGTTCCCCGACATGCCGTGGATGGTCGCGAACGATCCGGTGACCGCTCAGATTCGCGACGCCGTTCGGACGGCATGGCCGGCCCGGACCGCGCGCCGGGATCGTCTGTATGCGTTTGGATTCGACGCCTACCGCCTGGTGCCGGCGCTGCGCTCGAAGCCCCCCGGCGAGTGGGGCGAAATCTCGGGGGTGACCGGCAAGCTGCACGTCGATGACCACAATCGAGTCCGCCGCGATCTCGAGTGGTCGCAGATCAAGAATGGCGTGCCGAACGCCTTATAGCCGACCATCCCATCGCGCCATATCGCCGCGAACCCGCCGCATATCGGCGGTGATGTCCTCACCCCGCCGGCGCAATATCGTCTGTGTGTTCACTGATTCCCGACTGCAACGGGGTACTGCGTCCGAGCAACTGGCGGTGGACTATCTGCACGCGCGAGGTCTCATCGTGCTTGCACGCAATGTGCGGTGCAGAGCCGGGGAACTCGATCTCATCTGCCTCGACGGCGGCGTGCTGGCGATCGTCGAGGTGCGGCAACGGGCAAAGCGCGATTTCGGCGGAGCCCTTGCCTCAGTCACCTGGCGCAAGCAGCGCAAGATCATTCGCGCCACTCAATTCTTCTTGCGGCGGCAGGCAAGGTGGCGCAGCCATGTAATGCGCTTCGATGTGCTGGCCGTCGAGGGCGTGCCCGAGGGCGCGCACCGCATCGTCTGGATCAAGGACGCCTTTCGCGCTACTTGACCACCTGCAGCTTCGGGCGCTTCGGTTTGGCGGCGCTATCCTTCCCCGCGGCGGGCGCGGCCGGCGGCCCATCCGTGGGATCGGGATCCGCATCCCCCTCGGGGAAAATCATGCCCTGGCCGGTCTCACGCGCGTATATGCCCAAAATCGCCCGCACCGGGACCTGCACCGCGAATCCCACACCCCCGAAGCGTGCCTCGAAGCTGACGAAATCGTTGCCGAGCTTCAGCATCTGAGTCGCGGAGAAGCTCACATTGAGGACGATTTTGCCGTCTTTGACGTATTGGCGAGGCACGGTCACGCCTTCGGCGGACGCATCCACCACGATGTGCGGTGTCTCGCCGCTGTCGGAAATCCACTCGTGCAAGGCACGAAGCAGGTAGGGGCGCCGTGGCTTCAATGTCGCATATCCCGTTCGGCTTCGCTCAAACAGGAGCGGAACGTGGAGCGCGCAAAAATCGAATTCATGTATTTCACGATGGGTTGAGCCTGGGGCGGCAGATCTATTCCATAGGTCTGCAGCCGCCACAAGATGGGTGCGATGCTGGCGTCGACCAGCGAAAATTCATCGCTGAGAAAGAACGGCTTGGCCTTGAACACTTCCGCGCTCGCGCAAATCGCTTCACCCAGCACCTTGCGGCTGTGGGCCGCCGTTTTGCTCTGGGGGTCGAGCTCGATGTCGTGCGCCAGGGCATACCAGTCCCGCTCCACGCGATAGAGCGCCACCCGGAATTGCGCGCGGGTGACCGGGTCGATGGGCATCAGGGGCGGATGCGGAAAGCGCTCATCCAGGTATTCGATGATGACGCGCGAGTCGTACAACACCAGGTCTCGATCCACCAAGGTCGGCACACTGTGATAGGGATTCAGATCAAGCAGGTCCTCAGGCAAATCCTTCGAGTCGACATTGACCAAATCGATCACGATTCCCTTCTCGGCAAGCACCAAGCGCGTCCGGTGGCTCCAGGGGTCAGCCGGCGCGGAAAACAGGGTCATCACCGAGCGACGTGCCACTAACGCGATCTCCTAGGGAGCATGGACAAACGACTCCCCGCTGCTGCGTCAGTGGACGTCCTTCCAATATTCTTTCTTCAGCAGATAAACGAACACGAAGAACACCAGCAAAAATAGCGTCACGAAAACGCCCATCGACTGGCGTTTCTCCTTGACGGGCTCACCGGCATAGTCGAGAAAATTCGCGATGTCCCGGACGAACTGATCATACTCTTCTGGCTTCAAGGCGCCTGGGGTCATTGCATCGACTCCCACCAGCACCATCCTGGCGCTGCCGCGATCGTCCGGCTCGTTCTTGAATACCGGCTTCTGCAATCCATGCAGCCCCGCCAGCACATCTGGCATTGCAGCACTCGGCAAATACAGATTGTTCACGCCCCAAGGGCGTGTCTTGTCGACGTAAAAGCCCTTCATGTAGGAATACAGGTAATCCACGCTGCGGGCCCTGGCGATCAGCGACAAATCGGGCGGCTGCTTCCCGAACCAACCTTCCGAATCCTTCGGCATCGCCGAATTGATGGTATCGAAGGGCTTGTCCGAAGTGAACAGCAGACTGCCCGCAAGCTCCGACGTAGGGATCCCGAGGTCCGCCGCCAACCGGTTGTAGCGCAGATACTTGAGCGAGTGGCAACCGGAGCAGTAATTCATGAAATTACGCGCGCCCCGTTGCAAGGACTCGGTGTTCCTGATGTCCGCGCCGGCCGGCTGCAGCGCAATCCCCCCCTCCTCCTCAGCAACGACGGTGCCGGCGGAGAACAGCGCGATCGAGATCAATACCCAGCTTTTAAGCATGTCCTGTGACCCTTTCCGGCACCGGCTTCACGCTGTCGAGTTTCGTGTACCAGGGCATCAGCAAAAAGAAAGCAAAGTACAAAACCGTAGCGACTTTGGCCAGTGTCGGGTAGATGCCCGATGGAGGTTTCAAGCCGCAGATTCCCAAGGCAATGAATGATAGAACGAAGATGGCCAACATGACCTTGTAGATGGGACCGCGGTAGCGGATCGAGCGCACCGGCGAATGGTCCAGCCACGGTACGAAGAACAGCACGACGATGGACGCCCCCATCACCAGCACACCCCAGACCTGAGTCCCCGCGAACGAAGGCACTGCGCGCAACATGGCGTAAAACGGAGTGAAATACCAAACCGGCGCAATGTGCGGCGGCGTCTGCAGCGCATTGGCGGGTTCGAAATTCGGCGATTCCAGGAACAGGCCGCCGAAGGTCGGAGCAAAGAATATCACGCCGCAGAACAGCAACAGGAATCCCGCGACCCCGACCATGTCCTTCACCGTGTAATAGGGATGAAAGGGGATGCCGTCGAGAGGGTGGCCTTTCGCGTCCTTGTGATCATGGATCTCGATGCCGTCGGGATTGTTGGAGCCGACTTCATGCAGCGCCATGAGGTGCGCTATCACCAGGAAAATGAGCGCCAACGGCAGCGCGGCCACGTGCAGCGCGAAGAATCGGTTCAGCGTGGCATCGGCGATGTAGTAGTCGCCGCGGATCCATTCGACCAGGGCACCGCCGATATAGGGCAGGCTGCCGAACAAGGACACGATCACCTGCGCGCCCCAATAGCTCATGTTGCCCCAGGGGAGCACATAGCCCATGAAGCCCTCGGCCATCAGCAGCAGGAAAATCAAACAGCCGAAGATCCAGATCAGTTCGCGCGGCTTGCGGTGCGACCCGTACAACAGCGCGCGGAACATATGCAGATAAATCACGATGAAGAATGCCGACGCACCGGTCGAGTGCATGTAGCGGATCAGCCAGCCCCAGTCGACGTCGCGCATGATGTATTCGACCGACGAGAACGCTTCGGCGGAAGACGGCTTGTAGTTCATCGTCAGGAATATCCCCGTCACCAGCTGGTTCACGAGGATCAGCAAGGCGAGAGAGCCGAAGTAGTACCAGAAATTGAAATTCTTCGGCGCGTAATACTCGGCGACCTGCTCCTTCCACATTTTGGTCAGCGGAAAGCGCTGGTCGATCCAGCCAATCAAACCACCGCCTTTGCTGCTGTCGGCGGACTCGGGTGCTGCGGCCATCGCGTGAACCTCTTTGCTAAACTGTCTTGGCAGCGTCGTCGACGCCTATGGTGATTCGCGCATTGCTCGCGAACGCGTAGGGCGGCACGGCCAGATTCTTGGGCGCCGGCATGCTCTTGAAGACCCGGCCTGAGATATCGTATTTCGAGCCATGACACGGGCAATAGAAGCCGCCGGGCCAGTCCTTCCCCAAGTCGGCGCCGGCCACTTGGAATGAATTGTTCGCTTCGAACGCGCCCAAGGGCGAGCAGCCGAGGTGCGTGCACACCGCCAAACCCACCCAATATTCGGGATTGCGCGCCCGCACGGCGCCGCTGGCTTTTATGTAGTCGGGCTGGGTGGAATCATCGGACTTCGGGTCAGCCAGCACCGCGTCGTGGTTGCCCAGCTGATCGATGATGCTCTTGACTCGGCGCACGACGAACACCGCCTGGCCGCGCCACACCACCTTCAACATCTGTCCCGCCTCGAGCTTGGAGGCATCCACTTCCACCGGAGCACCCAGCGCCTTGGCCCGCGCACTGGGCTGCCACGACGCCAAGAAGGGAACCGCGGCGAACGCGACGCCGATCGCCCCGGTACCGACGGTGGCCGCCGTCAACAAGCGGCGCCGGCCTAGGTCCACCTGATCATTCATTCGACGCCTCTGCGAAATGTTGACAAATCTTCACGCAAACCCCTCTAGCCGTAGTGTTTCCCAAAGAATATTGGGAGCGCATTATACACAGATCAGTGGATTTCCCTTAAGGCTCGAGGAGCGATATTAATTGCGGAACACTCGCGTCCTCGTGAGTTTTTTGATCAGGGCCGTGGTGGTCGGCCTCGCGGCGGCATTTCTCGTGGTCTGGTGGAGGCCCGCACTCTTGGGAAAGGCCGCCATTCCGCCGCAGAACGCGCCGGCCGCCCCAATCCGTCCGCAGGTGATCATGCCGAGCTTTGCCGACGCGGTCGCGCGAGCGGCGCCTGCCGTGGTCAACATCTATACCGCGCGTCTGGTGACGGAGCGCACCCAGGCGCCCACGCTCAACCAATTGTTCGGCGATTTTTGGCCGAGCTATCGACAGCGTGTCGAGCGCAGCTTGGGGTCCGGCGTCATCGTCGACGCGGCCGGGACCATCGTGACGAATCAGCACGTCATCGCGGGGGCTGATTCCATTCGAGTGCAGATTGCGGACGGCCGCATCGCCGATGCGACCATCGTCGGTCAAGACCCCGACACGGATATTGCCATTCTGCATCTGGCCATGAACAAGCTGCCCATCATGCCCGTGGGCCGCTCGGATACCTTGCGCGTGGGCGATATCGTGCTCGCGATCGGCAATCCCTATGGCCTCAGCCAAACCGTCACTCAGGGCATCGTGAGCGCCACCGGCCGCGGCCAGCTCGGGCTCGCGACTTTCGAGAATTTCATTCAAACCGATGCCGCCATCAATCTCGGCAATTCCGGCGGCGCGCTCATCGATGCGCATGGAGACCTGGTCGGCATCAATACCGCGGTGCTGAATCGCGCCTACGGCGGACCCGAAGGGATCGGATTTGCGATTCCCGTCAATCTCGTCCGCGGCGTCATGGAACAAATCCTGAAGCAGGGTCACGTGGTGCGCGGCTGGCTGGGTTTCGTGCCGCAGGACGTGTCCGACGAGCAGGCCGCGCAGCTCGGAATCGCGGCGGGAGGCGGCATCACCGTGGTGAATATTCTGGTGAAGAGTCCGGCATTCGAGTCCGGCGTGCGGCCGGGCGACTTGATCACCGGCCTGGCCGGCGAACCCGTGCTGAGCTCCCAAGATCTCGTCAGCAAGGTGGCCGCGCTGCCGCCCGGCGCCCTGGTGGATCTCGAAGGGCTGCACGGTCGCGAGCCCTACAAGGTCAAGCTCAAAGTGCTGGAGCGGCCGACCCGCCCGGTGCAGCCACAATAGGTCCGCGGTGGTTTGGACCGGTGCGCATGGTCTGGGGGGAGAGGAAGCGTCAAGGCAACGTAAAGAGCAGTTGCCTTGACGCTTCCTCTCCCCCCAGACCGTTCACGCTGGGCCCGTCAACATTCGCGTGCGAAAGTGTCCAACGCCCGCCAGTAATGTCGGCATCGTGTGCTCATCGGTTCGAGCACTCGTCCGGGAGGGTAAGAAGCCTCGAGGCAACTGCTTCTTATGTTGCCTCGAGGCTTCTTACCCTCCCGGGCGAGACCTACCGCAACTTGATCATGCCGGCGTGCGGCGTATCTTCGCCCCTAACTGCTGCAGCTTTTCCTCGATCGCTTCATAGCCGCGATCGATGTGATAAATGCGTTCGATCTCGGTGCGGCCGTCCGCCACGAGCCCCGCGAGCACCAGACTGGCAGAGGCGCGGAGGTCAGTGGCCATCACGGGTGCCGCCGTGAGCTTGCCGACTCCCTTGATGATGGCGGTATTTCCCTCGAGCCGGATCTCCGCGCCCATGCGGCGCATTTCCAGCATGTGCATGAAGCGATTTTCGAAAATCGTTTCGATGATGGTGCCGACGCCGCTGGCAACGGTGTTGAGCGCCGCAAACTGCGCCTGCATGTCGGTCGGGAACGCCGGATACGGCGCCGTGCGAATGTCGACCGCATCCGGCCGGCGTCCGCGCATATCGACTTCGATCCAGGTATCGCCGACGCCGACCTTGGCGCCGGCCTCCTGCAGCTTGCCGATGACCGCATCCAAGTGATCCGGGCGGGTGTTCTTGACCCGGATGTGACCGCCGCTGATGGCGCCTGCGACGAGGTACGTGCCGCTCTCGATACGATCGGGCAGGACTTCGTAGGCCGTGCCGTTGAGGCGCTTCACGCCTTCGATGACGATTCTGTCGGTGCCGGCGCCCTTGATCTTGGCGCCCATCGCGCAGAGGAAATCAGCCAGGTCGACCACTTCGGGCTCGCGCGCGGCGTTCTCCAGCACGGTCTCACCCTCGGCCAGCGCGGCGGCCATCATGAGGTTTTCGGTGCCGGTGACGGTGACGGTCTCCAACACCAGACGCGCCCCCTTGAGGCGGTCCGCGCGAGCCTTGATATAGCCGTTCTCGATGTGAATATCGGCTCCCATGGCCTGCAAACCCGCGACGTGGATGTTGACCGGACGCGCGCCGATCGCGCACCCGCCGGGCAACGACACGTCGGCACGGCCGAAGCGCGCCAGGAGCGGCCCCAGGACCAGAATCGACGCCCGCATGGTTTTCACCAGCTGGTAGGGCGCGAAATACTCCTTGATGGTGGACGCGTCGACTTCGATGCGCATTTTCTCGTCGATGGTCACCGAGACGCCCATGCGCCCGAGCAGTTCGATCATGGTGGTGACATCTTGCAAGTGCGGGACGTTCGACACCGTCACCGGGCCGTCCGCGAGCAAGCACCCCGCCAATATGGGCAATGTGGCGTTCTTGGCGCCCGAGATGCGGATCTCGCCCTCGAGCGCTATGCCGCCTTGAATCTGTAGTTTATCCACGTCCCTTAATCCTGTCCCTGGCCTGCGAATTCCTCCGGTGTGAACACCTGCAGGGCGAGCGCGTGAATCTCGTTGCCCACCGCTTTTCCCAAGGTGCCATAGACCAATTGATGGCGCTGCACGGATCGCTTGCCCGCGAACGCGGCCGAAATCACCACGGCCTCGAAATGCACGTTGTCCTCGCTCTTGACGAGCGCCTTGCTGCCGGCCAAGCCGGCTTCGATGATTTGCGCCACCTGTTCTGGATTCATGCCCGCTCCTGCAAATTACCCAAGCTTACCCTGTATCATTCGTGCATGAATCTCGAGTTCACCGACGAAGGCCTCGTCGATCTCGGCCGCCAGGCGCTCACCATCGAGATCGACGGTTTGCGCGCGCAGCTGCCGCGCCTGGGGCCTGATTTTGCGCGCGCCTGCCGCATTTGTCTCGATTGCCGTGGACGCATCGTTGTCACGGGGATGGGCAAGTCCGGTCATATCGGCGGCAAGATCGCCGCCACACTGGCGAGTACCGGCACGCCGGCATTCTTCATGCATCCCGGCGAGGCGAGCCACGGCGATGTGGGCATGATAACGAGGGAGGACGCGGTGCTTGCCCTGTCCAATTCGGGGGAAACCGATGAGATCCTGACCATCGTGCCGGTCATCGCACGCTTAGGGGTGCCGTTGATCGCCTTTACGGGCAACTCGAATTCGGCGCTCGCGCGGACCGCCGCGGTGCATCTGGACATCGGAGTCCCGGCCGAGGCCTGCCCGCTCAACCTGACCCCCACCGCGAGCACCACCGCGGCATTGGCCGTGGGGGATGCGCTGGCGGTGGCGCTGCTCAAAGCGCGCGGCTTCACCGAGGAAGATTTTGCACGCTCGCATCCCGCCGGCAGCTTGGGAAGGCGCTTGCTCCTGCACGTGAAAGACGTGATGCGCACCGGCGCCGATGTTCCCACCGTGCGGGCCGGCACGCCGCTGTCGGAGGGGCTGATGGAAGTGACCCGCAAGGGGCTCGGCATGACGGCCATCGTCGATGAGACCCTGCGCGTGCTCGGCGTATTCACCGACGGCGATCTGCGGCGCGCGCTGGACGCGTCCACGGATTTGCGTACCGCGCGCATGGACCAAGTCATGAGCCGCCACGCCAAGACCGTACGGCCGACCACGCTGGCCGCCGAAGCGGTGCATCTCATGGAGACTCATCGCATCACCTCGCTGATCGTGGTCGATGCGGACGAGAAGATCGTGGGCGCGCTCAACGTGCACGATCTCTTTCGCGCGGGTGTGGTTTGAAGGCACGCAGAGCGACGCCGCTGGCACGGATCCAGCTCCTGATCTTGGATGTCGACGGCGTACTCACCGACGGGCGCCTGTACTTCACGGCGCGCGGCGAAGCGCTCAAGGTGTTCCACGTGCGCGACGGCCACGGGATCAAACTCCTCATGGCGGCCGGTGTCGCGGTGGCGGCATTCAGCGGACGGCGCTCGGCGGCGGTCGCCGCCCGCATGCGTGAACTCAAGGTGCCCCACGTAGTCCAAGCATGCAGCGACAAGGTGGCTGCGCTGCATCGCCTGACCGGGCGATTGGGTCTGGATCCGTTGAACTGCGCCTGCATTTGTGACGACACGCCCGACCTGCCCCTGATGTCGGCGGTGGGCCTGGGCTGCGCCGTCGCGGACGCGCACCCCGTGGTACTGTCCGCCGCGCATTGGATCGCCCGGGCAAACGGCGGCCACGGGGCGGTGCGCGAACTGTGCGACGCCGTGCTCCGCGCCCGCGCGAGCGCGCGTTAATGTTTTTCAGAGTTTTCACCGTTCTCGCGGTCGTGGCATTGTGCATCAGCACCTGGATCTTGAGTTCACCGGCACGCCGGCCGCAGACCCAAAACAACGCCAAACAAGCGGACTTGCCGGGCTATTACCTGAAGAACGCCGTGCTCACCGACTATGATCTCGCCGGCGACCCCAACGTCCGCATCGAGGCCGAGCGCATCGATCAGATCGCGCACGGCAACGAGGTGGCGCTGTACAACGTCCGCGTCGTCTACCAGGTCCCGAATGGACAGTCCTGGGTCATGGTGGGCGATGTCGCGCACGTCCAGCCGGGCGGCAAAGTGGTCGACGTCTCGGGCAATGTGCGGCTGCAGGGCGAGGCAACCGGCCGCGAGGCCGCGGCCGTGGTACACACGGATACCTTGAGCTACGACGTTCCCGATGCCGTGGTCAGCACCAAGAGCGACGTGCGGATCGATTTCGCGGAACATACTCTGACCGCGCACGGGCTCAACGCCAATTTGAAAGAGCGTACGATGCGCCTAGAATCCAAAGTGAATGGCCGCTTCCACCCTTAAAGCCTTCGCTTTGTTCGCACTCGTACTGCCGGCCTCACAAGCCCCTGCCGCACACGTGGAGCAGCAGGCCATCTCGCTCGATGCCCAGTCCTCCGAATTGGACTACAAGAACAACAATCTGATTTTTCGCAAGGTGCGCATTACGCAGGGCGACATGTCCGTCGCCGCCGACCAGGCGCAGGCCACCGGCCTGGACTTCGAGAACAGCCGCTGGGTGTTTCGCGGCAATGTAAAGATTACCATGGACGACGGTCAGCTCACCTCGGATGAGGCCGAAATCACTTTTGCCAAAAAGCTCCTCTCGAAGGCCATCGTCAACGGCAACCCGGCGGCGTTCGAGCAGCGGATCGCAAAAACGGGGAAATTGGCGCAGGGGCGCGCCGATAGCATCGACTACGATGTGGCCAAGGGCGTGGTGCATTTTTCCAAGAATGCCTGGCTGAGTGACGGCCAGAACGAGATCCGGGGCGAGTCGCTGAAGTACAACGTGCTCGCCCAGAACATCGTCGCTGAAAGCGCGGAACAGGGTTCCCAGCGCGTGCATATCATCATCACGCCGCCGGCCAACCCGAAACCATGAGCGTATTGCGGGCCCTGAATCTCGCCAAGAGTTACAAGTCACGGCAGGTAGTGCGGGATCTGTCGCTGGAGGTCGAAAGCGGCGAGGTCGTGGGCCTGCTGGGACCCAACGGCGCCGGCAAGACCACGGCCTTCTACATGATCGTCGGCCTCACCCGCTGCGAGCAGGGCGAGATCTATTTGGACAACCGCGACATCAGCCGCATCGCCCTGCACCGGCGTGCACAGCTGGGCCTCGGGTATCTCCCGCAGGAGCCTTCGGTGTTCCGCCGCCTGTCGGTCGCCGACAACATCATGGCGATTCTCGAAACGCGCCCGGGGCTGGACGAAGGGGGGCGCACCGCGCGCCTCAAGGAGCTATTGGGGGAACTGCATATCGGTCATGTTCGGGACAGCCTGGGGATGAGTCTTTCCGGCGGCGAGCGCCGGCGGGTGGAGATCGCCCGCGCCCTGGCGGCGGATCCCAGGTTTATCTTGCTGGACGAACCGTTTGCCGGTGTCGACCCCCTGTCCGTGGTCGATATTCAGCGGATAATCAAGCACTTGTCCGACAAGGGCATCGGCGTCCTCATAACCGATCATAATGTCCGCGAGACCTTGGGGATTTGCCGGCGCGCGTACATCGTCAGCCAAGGGACGGTGCTCGCCTCCGGATCTGCGGATCAGATTCTTGCCAATCCGCAGGTCCGTGAGGTGTACTTGGGTCAGGATTTCAAACTGTAGGCGTGGGACCAAGAAAGAAATATGTTGAAGCCAAGTCTGCAGCTTCGCATCGGCCAGCAGCTCACCATGACGCCCCAGCTGCAGCAGGCCATCAGGCTCTTGCAGCTGCCCTCGCTCGACCTGCAGGCGCATGTCCGCGAGACCCTCGAGACCAATGTGATGCTCGAAGCAGAGGAAGAGGCCCCTGAGCCCCTGAGCGAAACCGTGCGCGAGCGTGAAGACCTGCGCGAGCGCGAAGACCTGCCGGCGGAAGAAAAATACGCCGAGCTCGACGGCAACAGTACCCCCGTCGAGCAGCGCGAAGAACCCGAGGTGGAGATTGCGGATGAAGCCTGGGGGGAGCAGACCAGCGGTCCGTCGGATACCCCCTGGTCGGGCGACGATGACCGCAGCAGCGATTTCAGCGACCAGCATGGCCAGACCCTGCAGGAACAGCTCATCGAACAGCTGGAGCTGGCCAAGCTGTCGGCGGTCGACATGGCGATCGCGCGCGTCATTACGGATGCCATCACCGACGACGGCTATCTCAAGGACGAGCTCGAAGATATCCGCTCGAGCCTGCTGCCCGAGATCGAGGCCACCACGGCGGATGTGGAACGCGTGCTCCACGCGGTTCAATCCCTGGAACCGGCCGGCGTCGGTGCCCGCAATCTGGGCGAGTGCATTGCACTGCAGCTGCGGCAGCTCCATCCGGACACCCCGGCGCGGGACACTGCGATTCGCGTGGCCCTGGAACACTTAGACCTCGTCGCCGGCCAGCAATTGGTGCTGCTGCGCAGGCAGCTGCGCTGCAGCGAGAGCGATCTGGAAATGGCATTGGCGCTGGTGCGCTCCTGCCATCCACGGCCCGGGGCGGCGGTCAACCCGGCGCAGGCCGAATACGTCATCCCTGACGTCTTCGTGCGCCGCACCGAGCACGGCTGGATCGTCGAGATCAATCCGGCGACGGTGCCGCGGGTACGGGTCAACAACGCCTATGCGAACCTGATATCCCGTTCCCCCGACCACGCCATGCTGCGCACGCAATTGCAGGAGGCTCGCTGGCTGATGCGCAGCCTCGAGATCCGCAACGAGACTCTGATCAAGGTGGCGCGCTGCATCGTGCAGCGGCAGACCAGCTTTTTCGAGTTGGGCGAGGAAGCGATGGAACCGCTCATCCTCAAGGACGTCGCCGAAGCGGTGGAAATGCACGAATCCACGATTTCACGGGTGACCACCGCCAAATACATGCACACGCCGCGCGGCGTGTTCGAGTTCCGGTACTTCTTTTCCAGCCATGTCGAGGCGGCCGACGGCACGGAAATGTCGTCCACCGCCATACGCGCCAAGATCAAAAAATTGATTTCGCAGGAGAATCCGGAAAATCCGTGCAGCGACAGCAAGCTCGCGGAAATTCTGTCGCAGGAGGGCATACCGGTGGCCCGGCGCACCGTTGCCAAATATCGCGAAGGCATGCAAATCGCGCCGTCCAACGAGCGGAAGCGAGCGGCTGCCCGCGCGTCGTAAGTAAACCTTGAGGAGGAAGCACATGCAGCTCGATCTCAGCGGTCATCATGTAGAAGTCACCGATTCACTTCGCGCTTACGTCATCAAGAAATTCGAGCGCATCTCACGGCACTTCGAACAGCTCATCGATGTTCACTGTGTGCTCACCGTCGAAAAATTCGGCCACAAGGCCGAAGCCACCCTCATGCTCCGGGGAAACAAGATCTACGCCGACGCCACGGAAAACAACATGTACGCCTCCATAGACGCCCTAGCCGACAAACTCGATCGATGCGTCAAGAAACACAAGGAAAAGGCTGCGGACCACCACGCCGTGGACGTGATCAAGGCCCGTTCATTGGGTTGATATCGGGCGCCCGCGTGTCGATGCGACTCATCATCGTGAGCGGGCTGTCGGGCTCGGGCAAGAGCGTCGCTCTGCACATGCTGGAGGACATCGACTTCTATTGTGTCGACAATATCCCGGCGGCGCTGCTCAAGGCCTTCATCTCACACACCGTCCGCGGCATGGGAGATACCTATCCCAGAACCGCGGTCGGTCTGGATGCGCGCAATCGGCCCAATGAAATCGAGACGATTCCGGCTCTCGTGGGTGAACTGCGGCGCAGCGGCATCAGCTGCGAGGTTCTGTATCTGCACGCGAGCGTGGAAGTGCTGCTCAAGCGCTACGCCGAAACGCGGCGCAAGCACCCTCTCGTGACGGGCGATGTGAGTCTGCGAGAGGCGATCGCCTCGGAACGCAGGCTTCTGGAACCCATCACCACCGCGGCGGACTTGGTCGTGGACACGTCCAACATGGGGGTGCACGCGTTGCGCGAACTGATCCGCGAGCGCGTCGACCGGCGGCGGGAGGCGCGGCTTTCCCTCATGTTCGAGTCGTTCGGCTACAAGCACGGCATCCCGGGGGATGCGGATTTCGTCTTCGACGTGCGCAGCCTGCCGAACCCCTACTGGGAGCATGCGCTGCGCCATCTCAACGGCCGCGACGCGCCCGTGATCGAGTATCTCTCGGGGTATGCCAGCGTGCGGGGCATGATCGCGGATCTGATCGACTTCTTGGACCGGCGCGTCGGCGAATTCGCACAGGCGAACCGCAGCTATCTGACCATCGCGATCGGGTGCACCGGCGGCCAGCACCGCTCGGTGTACATCGCCGAGCAGCTCGCCGAGCATTTTCGAAAGAGCTTCCCGCAGGTTCTGACCCGGCACGATTCCCTGCAAAAGCACTGAAGGAACGCTCCGCCAGGACCCCGTCCGGCGCTCCTAGCCCGGTGTCGCGCGGTATTGACGGGCGTTTTCCAGCGCCAGGAAGGCGCGTATCTCGTCGGCGCGCGCCCGCGCGTCCTGCACCCCCAGGGCGATCAATTCGCGGGTAAAGCCGCGCTCGAAGAGCAGATAACTCAGCAACATGGTGCTCGCGGCATTGCTGGCGCCCATGATTCGCATCATGGCTCGGAGGCTCCGCGGCAGTTCCCGCGCGTGCCGGCGCGCGATTTCGTTGACGTCCTGCGAGGGGGTCATCACCAGAAATTCGATGCGGCGCGCATCCTTGCTCTCGTTGTAGCGGCTGATGCGCTCCAGATCCGCATTCAGCTGATCCATGAACAGCGAGTCCAGCATGAAGCCGAACATCTGTCCGAAGCTCGGTTCGACCGGGCGCCGGGCCGGGACTGCACCCGTTGGGGCCGGATCGTTGACGCCGATGATGAACAGCCGGTTGGCGCCCAGATGTATCGCGGGACTCAAGGGCGAGGTTTGGCGCATGGCGCCGTCGCCGAAATATTGGTCGTTCAGCAAGACGGGGCGGAACAAGAAGGGGATGGAAAGGCTTGCCATCAAATGGTCCAGCGTCAGCTGGACCCGCGCCCCCTTGCGATACACCCGTGCCCAGGGCTCTACGGTGGACGCCGACGCATAGAACGTCACCGAATCCGCGTCGCCGTAGCACGTTGCGCAGATGCCGACGCCCTGCAGATGCTGCTTGTACAGGCTTCGCGGGATGCCGTCGAAGTGCAATTGCTGGCGCAACAGAGTCCACAATGGGGTGTTGTCGAAGAACGAGTGCGGCGGATGCACCAGCCAGCCGCCGGTGATGAATGCCAGCATCCAGTGTAAGGCGGACCGGAGCATGCTCGCCGCATCGGCCTTGAACACGTGGTGCACGCGAAAGTCGCGCCACACGCGCTCGATGCCATAGACCGAGTGCCTGAAGTGCGCCGCATCCGAGGCGAGAGCGATCGCGCTGACGGCGCCGGCGGAGGTTCCGGTGATGATCGGAAATGGAGACGCGGAACCGCGCCGCAATAGTTCCGCGACCCCCTTGAGCACGCCGACCTGGTAAGCGGAGCGGGCGCCGCCGCCGGTCAGGACCAGGCCCACGTGAGGTGTCCCGGTAGGCACAATGCTAGTATGCATATGCCATTGCCCGGTGGAGCTTTCGGGACCTGCATTACTCGGAGTCATTGATGGCCAAGCAGCATAGCTGTCGATCGCGGTTTGGGTCGATATTGGCATTGTACTGCGCTTGCCTCGCCGCGGCCTCTGCCGCGTGGGCCGCAGCCCCGGATGTCGGATTGCCCGCGCCGGCGTTCCGCCTGCAGGATCAGGCCGGCGCGTGGCACGAGCTCAACGACTATCGCGGCAAGTGGGTCGTGTTGTATTTCTATCCCAAGGACGACACCCCCGGCTGCACCACCCAGGCCTGTGAGTTCCGCGACAACATCTTCGCGTTCAATAAATTGGGCGCCGTCATTCTCGGCATCAGCGTCGATGACGTCGCATCTCACAAGCAATTTGCGGAGGAGCATGGCCTGCCGTTCACTCTCTTGGCGGACAGCACCAAGGAAACCGCCAAGTCCTACGGCGTCCTCCGCAGCGCGCTCGGACTGATGGAAATCGCCAGCCGCGAGACCTTCATCATCGACCCCTCGGGCCGAGTCGCGAAGCACTATGCATCGGTCGACCCCAAAGGGCATTCCCTGATGGTTCTCGCCGATCTAAAGGCACTTCAGGCCAAAACCGGCGGAAGTTAGCCGCTCCAAACCAACCCATGACGGCCCGTCAAGGCCGCTCTGCTCAGCAGCAGAGCGGCCTTCGTGCTTCCTCTAATGGCCATGCACGGCGGATACCAGGTCGGGGATCAAATTCGCCGCGTTCGGCGTACCGAGACCGGTGATTGGGTCCCACCCGGTCGTCGCCGGATAGCCGGCAACAGTCGGGTCGGCTGTGTTATTGCCGAGCGTGATGTCGAAGAAATCGTTCGCGTAGCGGGTGGGATCGGCGCCAATCTTATACAGGGCCGTGTTGATCGGGCCGAGTCCACCGCCGTTCAACTGGTCGGCGATCGCAATGAGCCCCGCCCACTGCGGAGTCGAGAGCGACGTGCCCCCGATGTCGTACCATCCCGTGCTGCACGGGGCACCGCCGCACAAGAGGCCGCTGCTGCCGTCGGGTGGCAGCGTGATGTACACGAGCGCGCCGGTGCCTGCGCTCGCCTGGAACGCGACATCGGGCACGCCACGCATCGTGCCGATCGGAGTCGAGCCGGCCGGGAGCGTGCCCTGGTAGGCCGGTTTCGTGAAGACGTGGCTAAAGCCACCGCCCGAGAAGGTCCAGCCGACCTCCGCCGCGCCCGGATTGGCAATGCACTTGGACGGCGCGACACTGCTGTCAGCCACCCGAGCCGCAATCTTAGTAGGGTCGGTGCACAGGTAGGTGCCGCCGATGCCGGTGACGAGCGGGTCGGAGGCCGGCCACTCGACCGTCGGGTAGGGGATCAGAGAGCCGCCCTGGTGAACCGGAGTCTTTGTGCCGTTGGCGGTGCCACCGTCCCCGGAGGCGCCGAGCACCGTGACCCCGTTCTGGGCGGCGTGCACGAATGCATAGCGCAAGTTGAGCAGCGATTGTGCACTGCCAAACGCGTCTTCGGCGGAGGCTAAGCTCTGCGAGATCACAGTCGCCAGGTGTTGCTGAACGACGTAGTCCTCCGCCGCCATCATCTGCGGGAAGCCCTGCACGCCGAGCGTCTCCGCGGTCGGTGTCGTCACGAGCAGGATGTTCGCCATCGGCGCAATCGCGTGCGCCGTCTCGACATCGAGCGACACCTCGAGCGCCCAAGCTGACTTGTTCTCTAGTCCAGTTCCCCGACTCGTGGATGGCGGCGCGATCGTCGACGGCGATCCCTGCAACGCAAGACGGGTGAAAGTCGGCATGCCCGCAGCACACGTCACACCCTCCTCACCGCACATCGCCGGAAGCCCGAACGCTTGGTTGTAGACATGCAGATCGTGCGCAATCGTGTCGCTCCCGTACGAATCAACGATCGCGATCGTTTGACCGGCACCGTTGAGTCCGGCGGAGTACAGGGATTCGATGTTATATGCCGCCCGCACCGTCTGCGGCGTGAAACAGCGCCGACCGACCGACTCGCACTGGGCCTCGGTCGGCGGCGTCGTACCGGTCGAGACCTGTTGTGCATCGCTGAACATAGGCTGCGGCAGCGGCAGCGACTGTACGCCTCCGCCGCGCACGACTACCTGCGCAAGGGCGAGCGCGACGGTGACAACCGCCACGATCGGCATCCAGTACCGCTTGAATCGAAGTGCGTCCATGAGTAAGCCCCCTCTAGTTGAGTTGTTATGCTGCTCCCCGGCGTCGATGCCCCCGTGGATCGGTTGCGGATGCCGGGAGTTGTTTCTTTTAATGGAGCTCCGACTATACGCCGCGCGTAGGGGCACGGAAATACGACATAATCCCGCTACGTCAGCGCATCGATCGCCTCGTCCAGCCCCGCCAAGGTCAAGGGATACATCCTTCCCTCCAAGATCTCGCGCGTCATCTCGATCGACGACGTATGCCCCCAGCGCGACTGCGGCTGCGGATTGATCCAGGCGAATTTGGGATAGTGCCTGATCAGGCGCTGCAGCCACACACTGCCCGCCTCGGCATTCCAGTGCTCCACGCTGCCGCCGGGCTGAGTGATCTCGTACGGGCTCATGGTCGCATCGCCCACCAGAATGAGCTTGTAATCGGTGCCGTAAGTGCGCATCAGTTCGACGGTACCGATGTGTTCATTGAACCGCCGTCGATTGTCCCGCCACAGCGCCTCATACGTGAAATTGTGAAAATAATAGTGCTCGAGATGCTTGAACTCGCTGCGCGCCGCGGAAAACAGCTCCTCGCAGGTTTTGACGTGGTCGTCCATCGATCCGCCGATATCCAGCAGCAGCAGGACCTTCACCACATTGTGGCGTTCGGCCTGCATCTTGATGTCCAGCCATCCGCCCGAACGCGCGGTGGCGTCGATGGTGTCCGCCAGCGCCAGCTCGTCCGGCGCGCCGCGCCGCGCGAAGCGCCGCAGACGGCGCAGAGCCATCTTGATGTTGCGCGTGCCGAGCTCGACCTTATCGTCCAGATTGGCGAATTCGCGCTTGTCCCACACTTTCACGGCGCTTCGGTTCCGCCCGCCATCCTGTCCCGCGCGCACGCCTTCCGGATTGAACCCGTGGGCGCCGAACGGCGACGTGCCTGCCGTGCCGATCCATTTGTTGCCGCCCTGATGCCTCTCCTTCTGTTCCTCGAGGCGCTTCTTCAGCGTCTCCATCAGCTTCTCCCAGCCGCCGAGCGCTTCGATCTCCGCCTTCTCCGCGTCGGTGAACTTGGCGATAGCCATCTTCGCCAGCCAATCCTCCGGCAGTTCCCGCTGCAGCAGCGCGAACAGATCCTCCGCGCCCTTGAAATGCGCTGCGAACGCCTTGTCGTATCGATCGTAGTAGCGCTCGTCCTTGACCAGGCAGGTGCGCGCCAGATAGTAGAAGCGCTCGGCGTTGAGATCCCCCAAACCCGCTTTCAGCGCTTCGAGCAGGGTCAGGAGTTCGGTGATGGATACCGGTACTCCGGCACGGCGCAGCAGGAAAAAGAATCTAACGAGCATTCCGGCGGTGAAGGAACAGCAGTTGCTCGAACAGATGCACATCCTGCTCGTTCTTGAGCAGCGCGCCGTACAGGGGCGGGATGAGCTTCTTCGCGTCGTCGCTGCGCAGGGCCTCGGGCGGAATGTCCTCGGTCACGAGGAGCTTGATCCAATCCAAGAGCTCGGAGGTGGTCGGCTTCTTCTTCAAGCCCGGGGTGTCGCGGATCTTGAAGAACGTCGTCAGCGCCTCGTGCAGCAGATCGCGCTTCAAGTCCGGAAAATGCACATCGACGATCTGCGTCATCGTGGCCGTATCCGGAAAGCGGATGTAGTGAAAGAAACAGCGTCTCAAAAAGGCGTCGGGCAGTTCCTTTTCGTTGTTGCTGGTGATCACGATGACCGGCCGATGCTTGGCGCGCACGGTCTCGCGTGTCTCGTACACGTAGAACTCCATGCGGTCCAGCTCGCGCAGAAGATCGTTGGGAAACTCGATGTCCGCCTTGTCGATCTCGTCGATGAGCAGCACCGGCTGCACGTCGCAATCGAATGCCTCCCAGAGATCGCCCCTCACGATGTAATTGTGAATGTCCTTGACCCGCGGATCGCCGAGCTGCGAATCGCGCAGCCGCGAGACCGCATCGTATTCATACAATCCCTGCTGCGCCTTGGTGGTGGACTTGATGTGCCACTCGTAGAAGGGCTTCTCCAGCGACCGCGCGATTTCGTTTGCCAGCAAAGTCTTGCCCGTGCCCGGCTCGCCCTTGATGAGCAGCGGGCGCGACAGCACCATCGCGGCGTTCACGGCGGCCATCAATTCGGGCGTTGCGATATAGCGATCGGTACCGCGAAATTCGGGGATCATTATTTTTTCCGCGTGACGCGCAGAATCTGCATGGAATTCGTGCCGCCGGACACACCGCTCAATTCTCCCTTGGTCAAAATGATGGAATCTCCCTCCTCCACGAGCTCGAGGTCCAGCAGCAGGTGGAAAATCGAGAAATAGAATGCCTCTCCCTGGTGCGTGACGTCGTAGGCGACGGGATACACGCCGCGGTACAGCGTCACCCGGCAACGCGTGGCCTCATGCCGGGTAAACGCATAGATCGGAATGTCCGAGCGGACCCGCGACATCCACAGCGACGTGGAGCCCGACTCGGTGAGCGCGACGATGGCTTTCACGTGCAGGTGATTCGCGGTGTACATGACCGCCGATGCGATGGCCTCGTCGGTGTGCTCGTAATAGCCGCTTTTGCGCTGCCTGACCCGCACGTGCTGAACCTGGTATTTTTCGGCGCCGACGATGATCTGCGCCATGGCCTCGACCACCTTCTTAGGGTGCCGGCCCGAGGCGGTTTCCGCCGACAGCATCACGGCGTCGGTGCCGTCCATGACGGCGTTCGCCACGTCCGAGACTTCCGCCCGAGTCGGAATCGTATTGGTAATCATGGATTCCATCATCTGCGTCGCCATGATGACGACCCGATTTTGATGCCGGGTTTCCTGAATGATTTGCTTTTGCAGGCCCGCGAGCTCGGCGTAGCCCATTTCGACCCCGAGGTCGCCGCGGGCCACCATCACCCCATCGCTTGCCCGCACCACCTCGGCCAGATTCTGGATCGCCTCCGCGCGTTCGATCTTCGCCACCAGCAGCCCATGGCCGCCCGCATCGCGCAGGAGCTTGCGCGCTTCGTCCATGTCCGCGGCGTCGCGCGGGAAGGACACGCCGAGGTAGTCCACCCCGAGCGCTGCGGCCGTGCGGATATCCTCGCGATCCTTGTCGGTGAGTGCGCCCGCGGACAGGCCGCCGCCCTGCCGGTTGATGCCCTTGTTGTTGCCGAGCTCGCCCCCGACGAGCACGCGCGTCTTGATGCGCGGACCATCGATGGAGAGGACCTGCAGGCTGATCTGCCCGTCGTTCAGCAGCAGCACGTCGCCCGCGAAAACATCCGTCGGCAATTTCTTGTAGGCGATGCCTACGCTCGATTCGGTGCCTGCGTCGACGGCGAGCTCCGCGTCCAGCGTGAACTCGGCGCCGTCGGCCAGCTGCACCTTGCCGTTCACGAAGCGGTCGATGCGGATCTTCGGCCCCTGCAGATCGCCGAGCACGCCCACGTAGCGGCCGGCCCGGCGGGCGGCCTCGCGCACCAGCTCGACCCGGCGCGCATGGTCGGCAACCGCGCCATGGGAGAAATTCAGGCGCACCACATCCACGCCGGCGCGCACGATGTCGGACAACACCGCCGGATCGTCCGTGGCGGGACCCAAGGTCGCGACGATCTTGGTGCGCCGTAGCAGGGCATTCATGCGGCGCGCTGCTCCAGAATTTCCACCGCGGGGAGTTTTTTGCCTTCGACAAACTCCAGGAAAGCGCCGCCGCCCGTCGATATGTAGGAAATACTATCCTCGATGCCGTATTTCTCGATGGCCGCGAGCGTGTCGCCGCCGCCGGCCAGCGAGAATGCCTTGCTGCGCGCAATCGCCTTGGCGAGGGTGCGGGTCCCTTCGGCGAACTGCTCGAACTCGAACACTCCCACCGGACCGTTCCAGAGAATCGTGCCCGCGGACGCGATGAGCGCGCTCATCGCCTCGGCCGAATCCGGCCCGATGTCGAGGATCATCTCGTCGGCCGAAACCGTACCCACCTGCTTCACGTCCGCTTCCGCCTTTGCGGAGAACTGGGTGGCGACCACCACATCGGTGGGCATGGGTATGACGATGCCGCGCTTCGCCGACTGCTCGAGCAGGCGCTTGCAGATGTCCAGCATGGCCGGCTCATATAACGACTTGCCCACGTTGAAGCCCAGCGCCGCCAAAAACGTGTTGGTGATGCCCCCGCCGACGATCATCTGATCGACCTTGCCCAGCAAGGACTCCAGCACCGTGAGCTTGGTCGACACCTTGGAGCCTGCAACGATGGCGAGCAGCGGCCGTGCGGGCTTCTCGAGCGCCGTCTCCAGCGCCGACAATTCGCTGACCAAGAGCGGGCCCGCGCACGCCACCGGCGCGTACTTCGCGACACCGTGGGTGCTCGCTTCGGCGCGATGCGCCGTGCCGAACGCATCCATGACGTAGACGTCGCACAGAGCGGCCATCTTCTGCGCCAGATCGTCCGCGTCCTTCTTCTCGCCCTTGTTGAAGCGCACGTTTTCCAGCAGCACCACTTCGCCGGGGTGAACCTCGACGCCGCTCAGCCAGTCCTTCTTGAGCGCCACCGGCACCCCCAGCAACTGCGCCAGCCGTCTGGCCACGGGGGCCAGCGAAAATTCCTCCGCGTACTTGCCCTCCTCAGGCCTGCCGAGATGCGACATCACCAGCACGCGGGCCCGCGCCGTCAGCGCCGCCTGAATGGTCGGCAGCGACGCGCGAATTCGCGCATCGCTCGTCACCACCCCATCCTGGATCGGCACGTTCAAGTCTTCACGGATCAGCACGCGCTTGTCCTTGAGGTCCAGACTCGTCATTTTTATGATTTTCAAGATGCCCCTCCCTAGCCTGCCCGCTTCACGCGGCTCTCGACCACGCCAAAGTGGTATCGAGCATGCGGTTCGAAAATCCCCACTCATTGTCGTACCACGCACAGACTTTCACCAGGGTCCCCTCGATGACCTTGGTCATGGTGGCATCGTAAGTCGATGACGCCGGATCGTGATTGAAATCCACCGACACCAGTGGTGCGTCGCTGTAGGCAAGAATGCCCTTCAGGGCGCCGCCGGCCGCCGCCTTGATGGCACCGTGAATCTCTTCGACCGTGGTCTTGCGAGCCGCCGTGAAAGTAAAATCGACCAACGAGACATTGATCGTCGGTACCCGTATCGAAAAGCCGTCCACCTTGCCCTTGAGCTCCGGCAGCACCAGCCCAACCGCGGCGGCGGCGCCGGTCTTGGTCGGAATCATCGACATGGTCGCCGAGCGCGCGCGGCGCAGATCCGTGTGGTAAACATCCGTCAACACCTGATCGTTGGTGTAGGAATGAATCGTGGTCATCACGCCGGCCACAATGCCCATTTTTTCGTGCAGCACCGTGACCAGCGGCACCAAGCAATTGGTGGTGCAGGACGCGTTCGAGATCACCGTGTGGCTCGCCTTGAGCACGCCGTGATTGACGCCGTACACGATGGTCGCGTCGACGTCATCGCCGCCCGGCGCGGAAATCACGACCTTTTTTGCGCCTGCCGCGATATGCGCCGACGCCTTGGCCTTGCTGGTGAACAGACCCGTGCACTCCAGCACGAAATCCGCCCCGAGCTCGGCCCAGGGCAGCTTGGACGGATCGCGCTGCGCGACCACGCGGATGCGGTCGCCGTTCACCACCATCGAGTCGCCGTCGACGTGCACGTCGCCGTGGAAGCGGCCGTGCACCGTATCGAACCGCGTCAAATGAACATTGGTATTGGCGTCTCCCAAGTCGTTGATCGCCACCACCTTGATCTCGCTCCCATGCTTGCCCTCATACAGCGCGCGCAGAATATTGCGGCCGATACGCCCATAGCCATTGATCGCCACCTTGATTGCCATCGTTTTCCTTCCTTAATATTGATTCGCCGCCAGCACTTTCTCGATTGCCTCGACAACACGCTCCGCAGTAAAGCCGTAGGCCTTGAACACATCCTTCCCCGGCGCCGATGCGCCGAAGTGATCGATCCCGACGATCTCGCCTTGCAGGCCGACGTAGTGCCACCAAAACCCGGTCACGCCGGCCTCAACCGCCACGCGCCGGGCGACCGACGGCGGCAGCACGCTTTGCTTGTATGCATCGTCCTGGGCGTCGAACGTGTTGGTGCTCGGCATGGAGACCAATCTGATTTTTCTGCCCTTGGCCGCCACTCTCCTTACTGCTTCGGCGGCGATGCCCACCTCGGAGCCGGTGGCGATCACGATGACCTCGGGAGGACCCTCGGAATCGATCAGCACGTAGCCGCCGCGTCTGATCGCCGCGACCTGGGCCGCGTTGCGCGGCTCGTGCACGACCGACTGACGCGTGAAAATCAAACACGTGGGGCCGTCCCGGTTTTCGATCGCCACGCCCCAGGATGCCGCGGTCTCGACCGCATCGCAGGGCCGCCACAGGTCCATGTGCGGAATGAGGCGCAAGGAGGCGAGGTGTTCGATCGGCTGGTGCGTCGGGCCATCCTCGCCGAGTCCGATGGAGTCGTGGGTATAGACGAACATCACGCGCAAGCGCATCAGCGCCGCCATCCGCACTGCATTGCGCGCATAGTCGGAGAACGTGAGGAAAGTGCCGGCGTAGGGAATGAACCCGCCGTGGCAGACGATGCCGTTCAGCATCGCCGACATGCCGAATTCGCGGACGCCGAAATGCACGTAATTGCCTGCGGGCGAATCCGGCGTCAGCGCCACCGAATCCTTGCGCAAGGTGCCGTTCGACGGCGTGAGATCCGCCGAGCCGCCGAACAGCTCGGGCAGCGAGGGACCGAGAGCATTCAGGGCCGCCTGCGACGATTGACGCGTGGCCAGCGCCTTGCCCTCGGCCTGTGTCCGTCCGACATAGGCATTCACGAGGTCGGCGAAACCGCCGGGCAGATCGCCCCCCATGCGCCGCTCCAGCTCGGCGGCCAACGCGGGGAATTCGGCTTTGTAGGCCGCAAAACGCGCACGCCATTCCTGCTCCACGCGCGCACCCTTATCGCGCATGTCCCAGGCCGCTCGAATCTCCGCCGGTATCTCGAACGGTGGAGAAGTCCACCCCAAGTTCAGCCGGGTGGCGGCGATTTCTTCATTGCCCATGGCTTCGCCGTGCATGGAAGCCGTGCCCTGTTTGTTCGGCGCTCCCCAGCCGATGGTCGTCTTCGCGCAAATCAGCGACGGCCTCCCCGTTTCCGCGCGCGCCGCGGCCAGCGCGGCCGCGATGGCATCGCTGTTCTGGCCGTCCACATTGCGCTGCACATGCCAGCCGTAGGCCTCGAAGCGCGTAGGGGTATCGTCGCCGAACCAACCCACCACCTTGCCGTCGATGGATATGCCGTTGTCGTCGTACACCGCGATGAGCTTGCCGAGCTTCTGCACGCCGGCAAATGAAGCGGCCTCATGCGAGATTCCTTCCATCATGCAGCCGTCGCCGAGAAAGACATAGGTGTGATGATCGATGATGGAGTGGCCGGGCCGGTTGAAGGTGGCCGCAAGCGAGCGCTCTGCCACCGCCATGCCCACCGAGTTCGCAAACCCCTGGCCCAGCGGCCCGGTCGTGGTCTCTATTCCGAGATGCACTTCGCGCTCCGGATGGCCCGCCGTCTTGGAGCCGAACTGGCGAAAATTCTTGATCTCGTCCATCGACAGGGGATAACCGGTGAGGTGCAGCACCGAGTACAGCAGCATGGACGCATGGCCGTTCGACAGCACGAAGCGGTCGCGGTCCCACCAGCTCGGATTGCCGGGATTGAACTTAAGTACATGCCGCCACAGCACTTCGGCGATGTCCGCCATCCCCATGGGGGCGCCCGGATGGCCCGAATTGGCCTTTTGGACGGCATCCATCGACAGGGCACGAATAGCGTTGGCAAGGTCGCGGCGGGTGGGCATGACGAACTTCTTTAGTTTACATAGGGTGACGGGGACAGGCCGCGTATTGTCCCCGATGCGACCCTTGCCAGCAACCGAACGGCGTTTCGTGTAGGACGTTTGGTGTTTTGTTGTAGGAGGTGCCGCAGCCCGTGACGCACGTCGCGGATTGAAGACGGAACACGTTCACACAAACGCGGTCTCTTTATGTATAACGCATTTGACCGCCGCCATGACCCAGTTCACCGTCGGCCCGGCGAGGCTTTGCTACGATTTCAAGATGCATATTCTACAGATCACCGATCCACACCTCTACGGCAGCGCCAGCGCCCGATTGCGCGGAGTAGAAACCGATTCGAGTTTGCATGCGGTGCTCGAAGATGCGTTTGCCCGCGTTCCGGATTATTCGGCGGTGTTGGTCACCGGCGATCTGGTGCAGGACGATCCCTCCGGCTACCTGCGCTTTCGCAGCATCTTCGGCAATCTGAAGAAGCCGGTGCTGTGCATTCCGGGCAATCACGACGAACCCGCGGCGATGCAGAGAGAGCTCAGCGGCGCGCCGTTTCAAATTTGCGGCACACACGAGACGGATGATTGGCAATTCATCATGCTCGACAGCTACGACCCCGGGCATGTCGGCGGCCGCCTGACTCAGAATGAACTCGCGCGGCTCGACGGCGCGCTGACCCGGTCGCCGAAGCACGCCATGATATGTCTGCATCATCACCCGATCGCCATGGGCAGCCGCTGGTTGGACACCGTGGGCCTATCCGAGCCTGAAGGCTTGTGGCGCATCGTCGACTCGCACGCCCACGTCCGCGCCGTGGTGTGGGGGCACGTGCACCAAGCGTACGACGGCCAACGCGGCGATGTGCGGCTGTTCGCGACCCCCTCGACGGGCGCGCAATTCCTTCCCAAGAGCGATCGCTATGCGGTCGACTCGCGGCCGCCCGCCTACCGGTCTTTCGACCTGCACGCCGATGGACGCATCGACACCGCGGTCCGCTGGATCGAGTCGCTGCCGCTGCAGCAGACGGCGACGCGCTAGACGCCAAACGCGAAGCTGATGCAGCGCACTTTCCTCTCCCGTCCGTGCCTGGCGCTGTGCGGCCTGTTGCTCTGCGTCACCGTGCGCGCGGACGGCGCGCTGCATTCGCTCTGGGAATTGCACGGCAAGCACAACACCGTCTATTTGCTCGGCTCCATTCACGTGCTGCGCCTCAGCGACTACCCGCTGTCGCCCGTGATGCTGGACGCCTACCGCGACGCCAAGTCGGTGCTCATGGAAGTGAATCTGGAAGAGATCAGCTCGCAGCAAGTGCAGGCAGAAATGCTCGGCAGCGCCATCCTGCCCGAGGGCAAAACCCTGCCCGAGGTCCTCGGCAAAGCGCGCTATGGGCGCGCCGGTGCGTTGGCGCGCGAAATCGGGGTGGAGCTCTCCCTGTTCGATCAATATGCTCCTTGGTTCGCCGCCGAAGCCATATCGCAGCTGCAGTTGACTCAGCTCGGCTTTCAACCGGAAGCCGGCGTCGAAATGTATTTCATGCAGCGGGCGCGCAACGACGGCAAGAGCGTGGCAGGCCTCGAGACCGTCCACGATCAGATCTCCGTGTTTCAGAACATGTCCATGGACACCCAGGCCGAGTATCTGGTGTCGAGCCTGGAGCAGGCGCATGACTTGCCCAAGGAGGTGGACTCCATGGTCCGCGCCTGGCAGCGCGGAGATGCGCAGTGGTTCGCGAATCAGCTGCAGTCGGAACTTGGGCAGGACCCGCGCCTTTATCAGGCGGTCCTGGTGGCGCGCAACCGCAAGTGGCTGCCGAAAATCGAAGCCCTGCTCAACGACGACAGGAACTATCTGGTGATCGTCGGCACCGGCCATCTGGTCGGTCCGGGCAGTGTGATCGATCTGCTGAAAAAAGACGGGATCGGCGCCACCCAACGGTAGCCGCCAATCCCTCGCTCGTCGCTCGTCACTCGCCGCCCGGACCGCCCCAGGCACCGTGCTTGTGCGTCTGCATCTCGGCCTCGAGCGTGGTCAGCTGTGCCTGCTGCGCCGGCGTCAACACCTTGAACACCTGGGCGCGCACGTCGGCTCGCTGCGTCATCATCTGCGCGGCCAAGGAACCGTGCGTCTGGCTCACCTGCGACGCAATGCTGGCGTAATTCGGATCGGTCGGCTGCGTTTGCCGCAGTTTCAGTGAGTTCGCCTGCATTTGCTCATGCAGGCTCTGCATCTGGGGATGCGCCGCCGTCATGATCTCCTTGATTTGCTGCTTTTGCGCCGCGTTCAAGTCGAGCTTGCCGAGCAAGTGCCACGGCCCTCCGTGATGATGCCGTCCGGGGGGGCCGGGCTGGGGAGGCGGCTGGGTGGCCGTCGCTGTATCGGCCGCGCTCGCAAAGGACGCGCCGGCAGCGGCCGTCAACAGCGCTGCGGCCGAGAGCGTAGCCGTCAACAAATGGCGAATCGATTTCATGTTCCTTACTCCATGCTGTGGATTTCACTCGGCGCCATCCTAGGCGCCGCCTCTGCAAACAAGTGTCGCGGAGAACGCAACGTTCTGTTAAGAATTGTGAATTCATGCGCCGGGGCTTTCGACGACCGCGGACTGTGCCAGAGTATGCGGACGAATGACGCTCTCCAATCCACCACCGGGCGATCCCATCCAGGCACGCGAGGCGCGAGTGCTGCTGGTGGACGACGATCGTGAGCTCTGTCAAATGCTCACCGAATACCTGGACGCCGAGCACTTCGAGGTGAAGAGCGTGCACGACGGCGGCGACGCTCTGGAAGAGCTGAAAGCCAATGATTTTGAAATTCTGATTCTCGATGTGATGTTGCCGAGCGTCGGCGGCTTCGACGTATTGCGGAAGCTCGGAGCATCCTACGAAACGCCCATCTTGATGCTCACGGCGCGCGGGGATGACGTCGACCGGATCGTGGGCCTGGAGCTCGGGGCCGATGACTACTTGAGCAAGCCCTTCAATCCGCGCGAGCTGGTGGCCCGGATTCGCGCGATTCTGCGCCGCGCCAGTCACCGCTCGGGCAAGAGCAATGCGCCCGACGAGTTCGCGGTCGGTCCGATCACGCTGCATACCGGAACTCATCTGGTGCATGTCGCGGGCAAACCGGTGCCGCTCACCGGCGCCGAATTCCGCGTGCTCGAATTGCTCATGCGTTCCGCGGGTCAAGTGATCTCGCGCGAAGCGATGACCGAGCAGGCGCTCGGCCGCAAGCTCGTGGCCTACGATCGCAGCATCGACACGCACATCAGCAATTTGCGCCGCAAACTCGAGTTGGAGGCGGGCACGAATCCCGAGATCAAGAACGTCCGGGGTTCGGGCTATACGCTCACCTGGGCTCATGCATAGCCTTTTTCTGCGGATCTTCATGCTGTTCTGGGTCGCGATGGCGCTCATCGTCGGCGGCAGCATCGCCATCACCTTCACCATCGCCGCCCACGAGTACGAGGCGCCTGAATTGCAGCGCCGCCCGTCCACGGCCATCCGGGCGTCGGAAGTCCTGGCGCAAGGCGGCGTCGCAGCCCTCCAGAGTTGGTTGGAGGCAAATAGGAAT
>Ga0137394_10000262_pt1 | contig 36675 bp, 33 predicted proteins | sample czobulk116metaG_FD_108278 | JGI IMG/M metagenome (GOLD analysis project Ga0137394, IMG submission 108278) | Vadose zone soil microbial communities from Angelo Coast Range Reserve, California, USA - czobulk1.16 metaG | ecosystem: Environmental > Terrestrial > Soil > Vadose zone | place: USA... | reverse complement strand
GCGAAGTCGGGTCATGGGGACCTCCTATGACCCGACAACTTATCTCAACCAACAGGCAACCATCGCTCCGTTCACCTCACGCGTAGCGTCTGCCGCCGGGCGGCTTCGTTCAAGTCGGCTTGTCGTCAGGAAATCAAGCACTGATGAGATGCGCGTTTATCAGGAGTTGAAGCGGTTCGGCGAACGGTAATACAATTTCTAGTTATTTAAGGAACACCCAGAAGGGAAAGAGTAAGAAAGAATATTGGTACCAGTACATTTTTCCGAGGATTCTGCAATGCAATGAGGGGACCACAGTTAGGGGAGACCGGCTGCGCGAACCAGAAGAGGGGTCTTGAGGGCGAGTTGCGTAGAGCGGGCGCCGCCGATTTGATAGATGGTTTGAGGCCAACACTCAAGCTGGCGCCGAACTTCCAGCCATCATCTGCGTCGATTGGACGCTACTGGAGCGCAAGAGTAGTAGCCAGAACTGTTTGAAATCTAACGGCGCCGGTCGCCAATCTTGGTGCTGTAAGGAACCCTGGGGAATGTTAGGTCATACTTTCCGGGCGCCGACGTCGTAACTCCTTCCGCGATGGTCTATTCCTGTGGAGCGAAGCCGGACAACGCACGATAGCGTCGTTGCCGTTGGGGCCACATACGGCTCATCGGCGGAGCGAGTTGCAGACGATGTAAGTGAAGTTCGAGGCTAAGATAGAAACTGAACCAGCGAGTCAGGGAGCAAGCTTGCGAGCGTCCCGGAGCACGACTACTGATGATCCACCCAAGAGTGGGGCCGGTCACGGCGTTCGGGAAAGAGGTGTTGCTGGACGAATCGCGTCGGGAGTCCCAGATTTGACGACGACCAGTCATTACGCCGTCATTCGCCGTTCGGTCAGCGGAACCACGGCTTCTCTCCGAGCCGGGTTGCTATAACTCTGAGGAACCGGCGCGTAGGGCCGGGTCTCGCGGGTCGCGACCGGTAAGGGCATGGACATCGACCCGGCGGTATGTCGAGTGGCTTCGCGCACCAGCTCCATGCGCCCGCGTACGCGAAACTTGGCGAGCAGCGATGAGACGTGGAACTTTATCGTGCGCTCAGAAAGATTCAGAGAGGCTGCGATCTCTTTATTGGCGAGACTCCGCATGATGCCGCCTAGCACTTCCTCTTCCCGCCGAGTGATCTTGACTTGACTCTTGACTGAGTGGCCAGCCTGGAGAAGCTTTTCCGCTTTTTCGGTCAGGCCTTTCAGAGCGTCGTGTTCGGCTGATACCATTACCACGTAATCTCTCGGGGATTGGCCGAGGACCATGCAGTGCATCGCCAGCAGACCGGCGGCCTGCTCCACGGGAAACCGTCCATCGGGAGTTGCCTCCACTTGAAAATGGGACACGCCAGTGTTTTTTTCGTAGAAGTAATAGAGATCGCGGGTAGTAAGTGCTAAATTCTTCATTATAGATCCTCTTTTCAGAAGTCTTTCTCCCAAGCTTGATCTGAGAACACGCCTCAATACGACAATCAAAAGGCCGCAAGGTACGAGGACCGCCACAATGAGAAGGATCATCTTGCGTACTGTCATAGCGTGTCCAGCTATGTCTCTCATGCCTGGTTCAAGTACCCAGTCAGCTGGTGCAATGAGTGCGCCAAAGCCGAAAATCTAATAAGTGTTTTATTGTGAATTACTTAAATGTTGCAAAGGGTCTTTGATGTGAGTGGGTTCAACACACACTTGGGTGGGTACAACCCGCTTCCCGGTCTGGATTCCACTGCGAATGTGCAGCAGAGCGCCGAAGTGCGACGCGGACACTGATGGAGAAGTCTGGTCGCCTAGCGGAGCGACGACCTGGCAGCAAAGAAGCGCCAGTCGGACCAGCAGAACTATTGTGGTTCCGAACCAGGCTTGGCGTCGGCCTCTACTGCCACCGCAGTCGGCTCAGAGATCTCTTGCAGCTCTATCATTTCCGTTTTCTCTGCAGACTCTCCTATCTCGACTTCTCGCTCTACTTCTGCCCGTTCGAATTCAACCTCCAATTCCGACTTTCCGCTTATTTCGTTTTCTCCGGATTCAGGCCTCTCCACTTCGGGACGCATTTCATTGGTCGGTTCTGGTTGTTCTGGACCAGAGTCCATTCCGACACGAGTGGAAAATCCGGGCTCCAGGAGAACTGAGCCTCCAGTAGCGTTCCGTCCGTAGACTTCGACAAGTCCGTCCACCACGTCTACTTCCGTGACATTGCGCCGATTGACTTCAACGTCGAACTGGGTCCCGCGAACTGCAATAACGGCACTGGGCGTTCCGAGTTCGAACGGCACGGCGCCACCTGTTCGCTTGTAGATGAGCGCACGGATTCGTCCCAGAAGCAATTGGAAGTAACTCGGATCGGTCAAAGAAGGTTGTTGCACCTGCAATCTCGTGTGCGCCCGAACCATCACCTCACTGCCGTCGCTCAGGCGAAGAAGCAATCTGCCGCCGCCCGTGTCAAGAATTGTGCCTGGAGGAAGCTGCTCTCCCCGCAGGGGATTAGAGGGCAACTGGCCCGGCAGGCTAAGGCGGATATTGCCCTTCCACTCTGCAATCGTGGCTCCAGCTATCGCAGCAGCGGCAGGTGTGCTGCTCGGCTGTTGCTCTTGGGCTAGGGCCATAGCGATAGTCGACGAGAAGATTAAAGGACAAAATAGGGTGCAACGAATTGCCGTATGTCTCATTGAAATACCTCACTGAAAACGTTTCGAGTTGCCGGCAGATGAATAAGAAAAGATGTGCCTGCCCCGGCTTCGCTGCGGGCCTCAACTTTTCCTCCATGTTGTTCAGCGATCCGTTTGACAAAGGCCAACCCGAGTCCCCATCCGCGTGCCATGTTTTCGTGCTCACTTCTGCGGTAAAAAGGTTCGAAAAGATGAACTAGCTCTTGTGGCGGAATCACGGGACCTGGATTCCACACCTCCAGTACTACGCCGTCTCCGTCAATTTGGGCTCGCAGCATCACTTCGCTTCCCCGTGCACTGTACTTGATGGCGTTACTCACGAGATTCAGCAAGGCGCCCTCGATCAAGTGCGGATCGCCCTGAAGTGCCGGTAAATCACGAGCAAATTCAGTCCGGACCTTAATTTCAGAAGCTTGGGCGATAGGCTGAATGACTCGCGCCACTTGCTCTATGGTGTCGCCGACCTGGAAAGTCTCGTTGCGCATGTTGCGCGCACCCACCTCAAGCCGCAGCACATCGAGATACGTATTGATCATTGCTACCATCCGGCCTGTCTCCTGGAAAATAGTCGCGGCCGCTTCGCTGCTGGCGCGTTCCTTCGAATACCGGAGCAGATACTCGGCGAAGCCTTGTATCGAGACGAGCGGCGTGCGAAGTTCGTGGGTAACGAAGCCAAGCGCTTCCGCACGCGCACGATCTCGTTCCAACCTGGCTGTCTGGTCCGTCGCGACCACCATGACCACTTCCGATGCGTCGGCAGCCGACGTGGATTTGAGCCTCACAGCCCGCAACTGCCAGAGTCCCTGACCCAGATTCACCTCAGCATCGAGCCACACCCCGGGAGTGACCAGTAATTTGCGGATATCGCTCCACGGTGCCTCACGGAGACCTGCGACGAAATTGTCGAGGCTGGAGTCCGCTCTCCATCCTTGCTTTTCGCAGAAGCTTTGCCACTGTGGATTGCGAAATACGAGCCGTCCATCGGATGCGAAGACGGCCAAGCCTTCTTGCATCGCTTCCAGAAGGGTTTCATCAAACGCATACAGCGAACTTAGCTCCGCCTGCAGTTGCCGAAGCAGGTCCACCTTCCAGTGTAAGTCGCCGGCTGTGCGTCCAATCTCTGCACGCAAGGCAGCAGGTAAACTATTCTTTTTTGTTGACTCGGCCGTCTTAAGAGCAATTTGCAGTTGCCGAAGGCCCTGCGTAAGGCCTTGGTCCACGACGACGAGGTTCTGCAACTGCGCCAACGGCCCGGCCAGGAGACCTACACACAAGAATGGTCCCAGTCCTATCAGCAGATGTATCCAAGCAAAAGCCAAGTAGCTCGCTACGAGGCCACCTGCGAGCAATACCGCGAGCGCAATCAACCCCCTCCAAACCGGCCAGCGCAGCACTACCCAGGTCGAACTGAAACTAAAAACACATAGAAGCACAAGGTTTAGCCATCCATTCAGAGGGCGCAAGCTCCGTCCGGCAAGGATGGCATCGACAAGATTGGCGTGGATTTCCACTCCGGGCATCGGCAGTCTGCCGCTGACTGGAGTCGGGATGCGGTCCCCTATTTCCGTGGAGCCGAATCCAATCAACACAGCTTTCGCTTGTAGTTGCCCGCCTGTCTTCCCTTCCAGTAGGTCCACGACGGAAACCGCGGAAAATGGGGGTGAGTTCTCACCCGGAGCTATTTGGCCGCGATAATCAATGAGTAGCAAACGCGGCGATTCGGACTCCACGCCGGCAATCACTGGGTGAGAAGACGTCTGCACCGCCGGGATGCGTCGCCCTCCGATCCGCAACTCGCGCCCGTCATCTTCGAGGAGTGCTCCTTTAGCAACGCGCGCCACTTCCAACGCAAAGGCCCAACGAGGGCCCTCGAGAGATAATTCCCGCACCGGGACAGTACGGCAGATACTGTCAGGTCCCAAAGCAGCTTGAGCGTGCCCCACGGCTATGGCTCTCTCCGCGAACAGTGGCATCGGTTCGACCCAGAGGGGCCCCTGCGGCGAATTGTTGATCTTGCCCACAAGAACAGCGTTCCCCGCATCTTTCAGCGCTGTCGCCAATTCACGATCATCGCTTTCGTCCTCGGGTTCCGAAAGTAGAATGTCCAAGCCCAGCGCTTTGGGTCGTTCGGCGCTTGTCACCCTTACTACCTTTGCCAGCAGCGAACGTTTCCAGGGCCATCGTCCGTAACGTTCTAGGCTGTCGTCGTCAATCAACACTAGCGCAACGTCTGGCGAAGTGCCCTGATTCTCCCTCAGCCGGAAATACAGGTCTCCCGCGCGCCGGCTAAGTTCTTCCACTGGATAACTGAGGCTGAGAACGCCGACCACGGACAGAAGCAAAACATTCAGCAACAGCCAGAGCGCCAGCTGCCGGCGCTTCTGGTGCGAGCGGCCTTTTCGTGAATCGCTCATGTTTCTTCTGACTGCAGGTCGATTGCCAAGCGGCGCGCCTTTTCGTACAGGGTCTTGCGTTCAATTCCAAGCTTCCGCGCCGCCAGCGATTTATTGCCACCTGATTCTCGCAATACACGGACGATTTCCTGGCGCTCCATATCCTGCAGCTTGCGCGTGAGCGTTGACGTCGAGTCTTCTGGCGCTGAGGTTGTCTGGCTTCTTCGCGTTCGCTCGCGTTCCACTTCCTCGCAAGAGATTTGCTCCGTCGCGGCGAAAATAGCCAGCCGCTCGATCCAGTTTTCGATCTCCCGCACGTTACCAGGCCAGCTCATGGAAGCGAGCAGCGAAACCGCGTCTTCGCTGATATTCACTTGGCGCGCATTGCGCTGGTTAAAGCGCTCCAGAAAATGCTGTACGAGCAGGGGAATGTCCTCGGGACGCTCTTCAAGCGAGGGAAGCTGAATCGTGACGACGCTGAGGCGGTAATAAAGGTCCTCGCGAAATTGCCCTGTCCGGATGAGCACGCTCAGATCCTTGTTGGTGGCTGCCACAATCCGGACGTCTAGAGGAATAAGGGTGTTCGATCCCAAACGGCGCACCTTCTGCTCCTGTAGAACACGAAGTAATTTCACCTGAAAACCCAGACTGGTCTCCGAGATCTCGTCCAAGAAAATCGTGCCGCCGTTGGTGGCCTCGAATAGTCCGCTGCGGTTGCTGTCGGCGCCGGTGAACGAGCCCTTCTCGTGCCCAAACAACTCGCTTTCCAGGATTGTCTCCGGAAAGGAGCCACAGTTGATGGGTGTGAAGGGCATCTTGGCGCGCAGGCTGTGCTCATGAATCGCCCGCGCGACAAGCTCTTTGCCCGACCCGCTCGCGCCGGTAATGAGCACGTTGGCCGTGCTGGGCGCGACCCGCGCGACGACGCGATATACCTCCACCATTTTCGTACTCCGCCCGACGATCGCCGTTTTAACAGAGAAAGTATCCTTAGGCGCAAGCGCAGCTGTGTGTCGCGGCCCTCGCAACTTGCGCAGCAGCGCGAGCAGTTCGTCAATCAGCAAGGGCTTGCTGAGATATTCGAGTGCTCCGCCTGCGACGGAGCGAGCCACGGTCTCGACACTGGCATGCGCCGTCATCACCACACACTTACACTCCGGTTGCAATGTTCTCAGTTTTTCGAGAAATTCGAGACCATTGGCCTGTCCAATATAGATATCCAGAAGCGCCAGATCGATCGGGCCCACATGAAGGAGCGGTTCGGCCTCCTCGACACTGCGCGCGGCGCAGCATTCGTAGCCTTCCTCCGTCAAAACGGCGTTCAGCCACCGGCAAATGGACTTGTCGTCATCGAGGACGAGTATTCTCAGCTGCCTCTCCATGTCCTTACCCGGCCTCCTGCCATCTCCATCTGAGCCAACTCTCTCCATAGTGACCGACTAAAAGCGGTACGCGAGCCCGAGGCGGCCCACCTGCGCCCGGAATGCTCCCGTGGTCTGCGCCAGGTGGAAGTAGGTATAGTCGGCGTTCAAGTCCCATTTGCCCAGTATAAGTCGATTCTTTGCTGTGACCGCCCACGCAATCTGGTAGGGGGTTTGCAACACAGATTCGGCGCCATACTGCCCGATGTATTCGCCGCGGTAGATTTTACCTACAACAAAACGGAACCCGCCGAGTCCGAGGTGGCTGTGATACTGGTTTGGATTGAAGTATCCGTGCGAAAAGGTCTGCGTGAATGAAGAATGGGTGTACTGGTATCCCAGCCCTACAGCAAAGTGCGAAGCTTCAGTCCAGTGCAACACCTCAGCATCTTCTCTTTGGGTTCGGTTTGAGTCGGAATAGTGCTGCTTGAAGAAATCGGCGGTGATCCGCCAGGAGCGCGGCTGCCAGTCGAGCCGGCTCCACCAACCTTCCGCCAACATGTCGAACTGAGTTGACTGGAATGTCGGGGTAATCGGAATCCGGGAGAAGCCTCCTTGCACCCAAAAACTCTGGAACGGATGGAGAATCAAGGTTCCGCGGTAGAGTGCCCGATTCGAATCGTCAGCAAAGCGAACGATCCCGGCACCCCCTGCAACGAAGAGCCACCGTGCCAACCGCACCCGGCCTTCATCATTGACGGTAAAGATGTTTGCTTTCGGACCCTGGCTCACCCAAAGAGACTTTTCATCTAGGCGGAAACTGTTAGTGAGTTGGTGTCCGATCTGCACATCCAACCTTTGTCCAGCACGCAAGGCACGATTTCCGGCGCTATCGCTGAAGTAGCTTGCATCCGCTTGTACTCGGTTTAGCGCGCCTTTCTCGCGGGAGACCGGAAGAGGCAACTGATTTTTTTGCAAGTCATCGCGATACTCCTGCAGGCGAATGCTGTTTGGATGGTGGGCCAGCGCTTGTTCCACCTCGCGGCGCGCCTCGTCTTTCTTTTTCTGAAGTAGCAGATTTCGCACCAGTCCGATAGCTGCGGCCTCATCGTTCGGATCTGTTGCAAGCACCTCGCGGAAAAATTGATTCGACGGTACGTATTCCCCGCGAAAACTCAGCAGGCGGCCCAACTCGAGCTTTGCCATCCAGTTCGAGGGATCGTCGCGCAGGACCGCACGGAAGATTTCCATTGCCCGCGCGTCCTGGCGCTGATAAACATAGGCCCTACCTAGTTCGACTCGGAGCCGGGAATCTCCCGGAAATCGCTTAAGAGCGTCCTCCAGTGTTCGGACCGCCTCCGAATAGTGCCGATGACGCAGAGCTACCTGTGCTGCGGCGATGCTCTGCTGGACCGAGGGCCCTTCCTGCCCGCGCGCCTGCTGGACTTCTCCCGCGAAAAACATAGCGGCAAACGCGATGCCTGCGCAGAGCATAGAACTTCGAATCATAACCTTCTCTTTCATAACCCTGCGACTTATGCTGCTGCCGATCCTTGCTTCCGGTTCGGAAATGCGGGGCTATCGATGCCTGTGCGTCTTCCCGGACGAGGGGAGGATCTGGAGCGTTAACCACATTGTAGTCAAGAGCCGGAGCGCGCTCGGCCCTCTCTCGGCCATCGTGCCCTAATACAAAGCATAGATAGCCGGACCAGGGCGTTATCACATTGATGCTTTGTAGCGCATGTCGAAATTACCTCGCTCATCGACCCCAATTGCGGGATTCAATGGATGACGTCGATAAACAGGTCGGGGACATCTGCTTGTGAGCGACCGCATCGTCCTCACAATCTGTTGTCAGTAGGGCACTTTCATCGCCAAACGCAAGAGGTATAACCTCTGCAAATTCACTGTGTCAGTTTGTGCTGACTGGGTCGGTCCAACACACCCTGTGTTGACCGGAACCCAGCGCAATGACCTGTCATCCTCCATGTCGGTCCCTCCAGCTAAGGGAGAAGCTCTGACTTACAAGGCCCCGTTATTGATCTCAGCTGCTGTTACATCGACTCATGGGTGTGGTGAGTCACCACAAATATATTTGAGAAAAAAGGTCTTCGGCCCCGAATTTCAATGACTTACGCCACCGCTTCTTTGGCCATTCAAATGCCATTGTTGACAAATAAGCTGTTTACGCACCTCAAAGGGGAGAGGCACTTAGTTTGCCGGGGGAGATCATAAATGACCATTCTTCTCGACGACGAGATGATGACGAACATGCGAGTGTCCTATGCGTTGCGCTGGGTTCCGCGTGCGAGTATGGCCACTCTGCTGCCCTGCTCTGTTTCTCCTTCCGCAGTTGATTACACATGACAAGGTGTTGGTGGATTGCGATTCTGAATTCGAAGAGTTCGTGAAAACGATGTCAGGGCTTGCATGAAGTTATGGGGCGTGCAAAGTCGCGTTTGTGGTGCAAGTGGAACCGTTCTTCGCATTAGTGGCGCAAGCACGAATGTTGGCCGAATAGGTTCCTCCGGCGCAGTGGACAACCAATTCGTGGTAAAAAGTTTCAGAGGTGGGATGCTGACCCGGTAAGTTGGGATCATAGCCTGAGTAGTCTCCTTGCTGAACGGTACCAATTCCCCCGCTGGACGTGTTGCAACTGAATCCCCCCTCAAAATGCAATGCTTGCAGACCGTCCCTGTCCTCCGCCAACGCAGTCAATCCTACAGTGCCGTTGCCACTGGCGCGAAATGTACGGCCACTCGTATCTGTGCTGGTAACATCGGCCCGCTCTATCACCCCGCCTTGTCCATCGCGGGTTTCTACGGTCATCCTGATTTTCGGAACGCACCCGCACAAGAACAGAGCCCCAGGAATAATCAGCATTATGTGAATCCGATTCATCGGGATTTTCTCTCCTTTTGTGGCAAACCAAACAGGAGCATCCAGGATCGGCCCAATCCAGCAGAGTATAACGGACGCTTACCAAGCAAGTAAATTTGAAACAAATGGAAAAGGAAGATATCGCAGAACATATCCAGCAGAATGCCAGCTAACGTGTTGAAAACAAGCCAAAGGTCCTGGCTGAAGGAAAGAGAGCGGTAGTTCTCAGCAGTCCGAGGAGCTGGCCATCAGAGGGCTACGTAGAGGCCGGTGAAATGACCGAGGAAAGAAAGTTCGCCATTTTGTTTGCTGCAACAATTCTTGCTGCGCGGAGGCTCATCGACATGGACCCGAACAAACCGAATATGGCGAAGGGGTTTTTCGTAGACCGTGCTATTGAGGATGCCGCTTTCATCCTTGAGAGGATAGATGCCCGATGGCCTACGATTGTGCATTCGTTTTCCGCCAAAACAGATTAATCCCGCCCTATCCTCCCTTTAAGGTCGGTTCTTCGCGTGGCCGACGCCGTTCGCCCCATGCACATGGCCACTGGAAATAAATGTTAGTAAAAAAGACAACTGATGTCGCTGAACAAATTGAAAGTGCAGTGGGTTCTGTTATTGCTAAGAAAGGTGTGGAGACCTGGGTTGCTGGTCCGCACCGCAGAAATTCACCGCCGTTTGATCCTTCCAGAAGAAGGCTCGTAGAGCGCAGGAAAACTCTATGAGTCTCAGAAAGAATTCTCCCCCTCTCGTTCGTCCTCAAGCAGTAGGCGAAGCTGCTGCGCCCGTGATAATGTTTCCGGCGCAACGCAGCGAGGGCACAGGCCGGAAAAGAGGCCCAGTGCCTAAGAGGCGATATCAAAAAGGCAGTTTTCAAGTGCAGAACGGCAAAGCATACACGTTGTTCTACGAGGATGTTGAGACGGCAGACGGGACGATCACGACTGAGCGTGCTCGTCATCTGATTGGCGATCTCAGCGTTACGTCTGAACGTGCTGCTCGCCGGGAACACGACTTGTTCATGGCAGATATCAATAGGCGTCGTGGCAGCGTTCCCGTCCCGATCACAGGCGAGACGTTTCAGGACGCAGTTGATGCATGGAAAGAAGATGTGGCTCCGCAACTATCGCCGGCAACGGTGAGGCAGCGGGAAAGCTATCTCCGCATCCATGTTCTTCCAGTCTTCGCAAAGGAAGCTCCGCATGCATTGGACATCCGGGCCTTGCAGCGATTCGCTACGAGTCTGCAAAGTGATCTGTCTCCGAAGACCATCATCAACATTTTGGAGACGATCTTTGCAGTGCTCCGCTATGCGAAGAGGTCCGGAATGAGAACGACTCCGGTTTCTTTCGCTGATTTGATTGTAAGAGAGCCGGAGACTCCAGCGCAGCCGTTCTTCACGAGCGAACAGGTCGGCCGGATCATCGGTGCTGCCGAAGAGCCTTACAAGACTATGTTTGCGCTGGCGTACGTCATGGGAACCAGGGCAGGCGAGTTGATGGCCCTAACGGTGCCTGATCTGGACTTCCATCGAAAGACAATTCGTGTGAACAAATCCGTAGACGATCTGACCGGGAAAGTCCGTCAACCCAAAACCAAGAAGTCCGTGGCGCTGCTACCAATGCCGTCCTACTTGGAAGACATGCTGCGTGACTTTCTCAAGCACCACTGGAAAGAGAACCCGAATCAACTTCTCTTCCCGGCGCCACGCAAAGACGGATTCTCTAGGGGGAGAAACAACGTTGTTCGTTCAGGGCTCAAGCCGATCCTCCGGAAACTTGGAATCCCTGCTGAGAATGTAGGTCTACACGCATTCAGGCACGGCCTAGCGACGGAATTGGCAGAGAGCGAGCCCATAACCGTGTTGCAGACTCAAATGCGCCACGCGGACGTTGGAACGACGTTGAAGGTCTACGCTCACGTCATTCCGCAATCGCAGCGTGACTCGATGGAGCGCATTGCTAAGCGTTCAATCGGAACAAATGTTCCGATTGGAACACGAGCAGTCGCTTAACGTGTTGATATGAAAGAAGGTTGGTAGGGGCGGTGGGGATCGAATTCAGCAAGCCGCGGAATTTAAAGGAACTCTACGGTTTGCCTTGGAGGCCTAAGTCATTTGTTGTCTATACCTGGAACTGCCGTTGCCCCCGGATTGCCCCCTGATTTTAGGCGCCAGTTTCACGCGCTTTTTCTCTCAGGCAAAATCATCCGAACCAGTTTGCTATTCGCCGCGCGCAGTGCCGGTGACACTGTGTGCGTATAAATGTTCATGGTTGTTCGAATGTCCGAGTGCCTCAGCAACTCCTGCTGAACCTTCATGTCCGTCCCGTAAGCGTGCAACAAAGTCGAATACGTGTGGCGAAACGTATGCCAACCGATTCGACCGATGCCAGCTTTTTCAGCGGCAGGCCGCAAGTGGTAACGCACGACTTTGTGCGCCCACCACGGCTTGCCCGTAAAAGGACTCACGAAGACCCAACCTGTCTGCAACAACGCATCGGGCATTCCTTCCCGATGTCGACGAAGAATGTCTACAAGCTTTCGATCCAGGGGAAGCCACTTTTCTGAGCCTTCGGTCTTTGTGGATTCCACTCGGCCATAGACCCAGGACCTCTGAATCTTCACTCGCAAACCTTTCCAGTCGAAGTCTTCCCAACGTAGCCCAAACAACTCACTTGCCCGAAGCCCGAGTGATACATCCACCATGGACATCGACCTGGTGTCGTCGTCGAGATGCGACCAAAGACTGTGAAGCTCCTCAACCGTCAAAGCGCGCGGTTGCTTCACGCGTTTCGTGAGCCCTTTGAGCTTCATAAGGCTCATCGGGTTTCGGTTGTATTCGATAAGCTCCCAGCGCATCGCCCACTCGAACAAAATATGCATCACACTGCGGATATGGCCTTTGCTCTTCGGCGCGAGATTCAGCCCCTTCAGCCATATTTCTACGGCCAGCGGCTTCACCTTCGACAAGGGAACTTGCTCCCAGCGCGGATTGATGTGATTGATCATCCATGACTGATAGCGATCTGCCGTTCCCTTGCGCTCGGGCAACGCTTCCCTGAGGAAGCGATTGATGAGCGCACCGAAAGTCACGACATCCGCCCCGGGCGGATTCGCAACTGCTAACCGGAGGCTCTCGGCAGCCTGCCACGCATCTGCCTTCGTCGGATACTGCTTAACATCACCGACAAAGACAGCGCGTTTCGAACTGTGTCTGCCTGGAGCACCCTCGTGATAGCGCCAGACCCATACTTCGGGACCGCGTTTTCGTTTCTTTCGTTCCAACCAACCGAACTGATGCCGTGCCCGCTTGAACATGACGATTTCTCCTCAGTTCTAGCGGCACGAGTAACTTGATGAATTTACCTCTATCCGCATCCACGAGTCCAGTTCAGAAGAATAGAAAAACCATCTACCGAATCGGAAGTGGCCTGGGATTTCGCCGCGTGCGGCCATTCGCTTGATCGTCCGTGGATGAACTCTTAAGAGTTGGCCCGCTTCATCACAGGTCATGGGGCGCTCTACGAACGGCGTCGCAGAACTTTCGCTATCCGCGAGGTGAACGGACGTCAGACCGGACACGTGTGGGGCTTGCATGCTCATGGGACGACTCCTGGCGCTGAAAAAACGATTCGTCCGACAATGCGCGTTAACTGTAGAGTAGCTCTTTCGGACCCGTCTAATACTTTGTGGGCTCCGCCTTATAACTGCACCCTATCGGATGTTAGGAAAGGCGCGTCGAGCGACTTCGGGATTGCCTTAGGTGAGAGTGGTGGGATACTCACCCAGCCACTTTTGCTATCCTACCATCTTTTCAGCAACATGCGCGACAACCGCATCAATATTGGCGATTTCTACGGTCTCGCGTGCTGTAACTCTTTCAACTGTTCCGCATAAATAGCACCAATTTCGCGCCGAAACAGACATCTCTAACGACGTCGGCCGTTGTCAAGAGGGTTTGACATCCACATGTCGCTGTACCGGCGGCGCGCCTAAAATGGTGCTGTGAACTCGCAAATCATAGTTTCCATAAGGGATCCTGAGAGCCACGCCGTTTTGAAATTTCCTAGTCAAGTCGAACAGCTGATTGCCAAACCAATCGACGACAGCCTCTCCAAAGGACTTGCCAAAGTTATCTAAGGAAATCAAATGAACCGTTGCAGTTCGCGCACCTAGAAAGAAGCTAATTCCCGGCTCAGACACCGCCAACGTAAATTTAATATCACCAAATCAAGGCTGAGCCAGAACCAAGTCGTCGTCTTTGCGTTCTGAGACCATTACTTTGGGTTTTTTTGCTTGTTTCTTCGAAGTCTGTGAAGTATAAGCACAGCCGGATGCATGCCGATCAGAAAGAACCGTAACGGTATCTGGCAGATCGAACTTATTTTCTGAATGCGGCGTTTGACTCTCAGGTACTTCCTTTAGCTGGAATTGATAGGTAACACTCAATTCTTGTTCACTCCCAACATCGAATCTCCATTTCATGATGTTTTCTTTTGCAGCGTCTTTCAAGATAGCCGGGCCTGAAATTGCCTCTGCGGACCGGACTCGACCTTCGGAATCAAGTACAATCACAACTTTTACTGCACCCTGAATCTTAGCCACCACAGCCAATCGCGGATACTCCAAGGACTCAACATGTTGGGCACTCCTCCCTTGGGCAAACGAAAAAATCGGTAGCAAAAGCGCTGTCGCGAGCACTATATTCTTATACATGGTTGCCTGCTTTCAATAAGTTCCGCCGTTTGTCCGACGGCATCCTTTCCAATCGCTGCCGCTCACCTCAACCCACTTTGATTTACCCACTTTAAATTGCCAACAGCTAGGCAGATCGCCCTCTTGGCCAGTCCTATTGTAATTTGCGAAGCGCTTTAACCGTCTGCTCGCAATTCTTTTTGTCCTCCAACGCTTTATCGTTTTGGTCGATTAGGTTTTGCTTGCCAGCATCTGGGACGAAAACTTCGTTCAGGTGACCAAGCTCATGCAACAACACGAAGCCCTGCGCGCCCGCCGTACCCCCGGTAATTTTTCCTCGATCCGCCGATATCCGTTGCCCCCCATAGGAAGCGTTGTAGAAAGCTCCCAAGGTGTTCACTACGAGCGCGGGTCCGGAGGCGGGACCTGGCTGTGCGTTGGTGACATTATAGGTTCCATTGTCATTTTGCGTCGGTGTTATCGTCGCTGGCTCAACACCGCCATATTGCTGGAAGGCATTAAGCAACGCCAAAGCATCGTATCCTTTGCTATTTAAATATTTGAGGCAATTCGGATCATCCTTTAGCAGATTCTGTAGAAGGGTAAGAGCATTCGATATCGGATTACTACCTGTTCCTGTATTTAATAAAAACGTGCCATCATTGAAGTCCGGCAGTCCGATCTCTTGAACGGTAACTTCCGAAAGGGTTCTGTCCCCGTAGGTCCATTCCCCAGTTTTTGGATCATACCAATAGGTATGCTCACCATGGGTATCATATTCAGTGTAGGGGAAAGGGGCACAGTCGAAGGTGGGGCATAGATTGGCCGCACCGGCTTGGAGTAGTAGCAGCGCCTGGCCACAGTCAGTCTCGATCATATCCACAAAACAGCCGATATCGTTAGGTCCCATTCCCGTGGGATCGGTTAGATTCAGGGGATCGTTCAACGCATAGGTGTAGTGGTTCAGCGATTGTGGATTACCAACGCGTCCGGAGAGTTGATCGCTGGCGGAGAAGCGGCCGAGGCGAGAGACGTAATACCGCGCCTGGGCATAGTCATTGCCGCTCTCCGCATCGCGCTCGTATGTCGTAAAAAACCACTTTGTCGTAGTGCCTGTCTGATACCAGGACTCGCCAAAAGGAAAGTGTCCGCTTTGCCCCGCGACGTTGCGGCTCGAATCGGTGAGCAACCGGTTCGAAAGATGATCCTGATGATAGTACACCGTGCCGCCGCCTTCGATCTTCGCCAGCAACGCAGTGCCATAGATATATTCGCGCGTAGGCGAAGTGACCGCGGCCCCATTGTCATATTCCGCGATCACTTGGCCACCTTTGAAAATATATACCGCGCTTGTGGTAGGGCTGGTGCAGTTGGGCACGCATTTTTTTACGCGTGTTCCCGCGCCGTCATACCAATAGGCTCCCGATGCGCCGCCGTTCGCGGCGCTGGTGGCCCGGTTTTCCGCGTCGTAGGCCAGCGTGTTCGAGCCGTCGTTGGTCAGGTTGCCACCACCATCGTAGCCGTAGCCGGTCGTCGTGATGCGGTTGGTCGACGCACTTACCGATACCGAGTTCGTGGGGCAGCCGATGCCGGTACAGCCGGAGGCAATGCTCTGCGCGGTGCGGTTGGCGTAGCGGTCGTAGGTTTCCGACAGGCCCCATGCGGGAAAACCAGTCGAACCCGCAGTGCTGGCTGCCGTCAAACGATAGAGCGCGTCATACGTATACGAAGCGTTGCGTCCGCTATCCACACTATCGGTGATGCTGGTGATTTGTCCGTTGTTGCCTCCACTTTGCGTATAGCCATAGCTTAGCCCGAATTTCGTGGTGCCGTCGTGCGCGCAACTGCCGCTGCGGTTGGTTGTGGAGTAATCCAGGCAGTTCAACTGCAGCCGGTCCGCCGAGTACCCATAACTTGCCGTCATTCCGTTGCCGTAGTTGAACCCGGTGACCTGCTGCGCGGTGTTGTACGCAACCCCTGTGGCATACGTGGTGCCCGTCGAGCACGTGCTGCCCGACGTGCCGACGGCGCACAGCCGCCCCACGGCGTCATAGCTCTGCTGCACGACGCGACCGGAGGGATAGGTAATTTGCGCGATCTCACCGCCCGAATTATATGTGTAGCCGGTATTGTAGGTCGTGATGCCAATTACCTTACTCGACTGCATGATCCGCCCCATGTTGTTATACGTGTAGCTTTCCGATCCAGAGCCATCGGTCATAGAGACGAGCAACCCGTTGTTATAGGAGGACGTGCTGGTGCCGTAGGTTAGTGTTACGCTCGCCGTCGCTGTCGCTGTCGTTCCACTCGTCGTATAGCTCATTCCCGTCGGGCGATTCAGCGTGTCATAGCTATAGGTGGTGAGCACGCCGCGCGCATCCGTACGGTATTGAAGATTGTTATAATTATCGTAACCGTTTGCCTGGCATACGCCGCTTACCACCGTGCCGTAGCACACCGCGCCCGCCTCCGGAGTGGTGGCGCTGGTGAGGCGAGAGAGCGCATCGTAGTTGTAGCTGCGCGTCTGCGAGCCTTGCGTGACGCCTATTAAATCATCCATCACGTCGTAGGTGTAGCTGGTTTGCACCGTCAACGTGTTGCCGCTGGTCACGTCGGGTTCGTAGACACTTGTTAGCCGTCCAGCGGCGTCGGCCACAGACTTCTTGGCCTTGCCGGTCGGGTCGGTAACCGTCACGGTGTTCGTGCTATAGCTATATGTGGTTTGCTCGCTATCCGGCAAGATCGTCTTTGTCGGCCTGCCCAGAGCATCGAATTGATTGCTTGTCCAATAGTATGTAGACGGTGATCCAGTGTAGGGATTGCTCACCTGCGATTGCCGTCCGAGTTCGTCATACTTATACTGCACGATGGAATACACCGCACTGCTCCCATCTTCCAGCGTGGTGGTGAGCGGCCTGCCCAAAGGATCGTAGGCGGTGACCTGGACATTGGAACTCGAGCCGGTGATGGGGGTGGTCACGGTCTGTTTGTGATTGGTATCGTCGTAGGCGGTGGTGATCTGCGTGCTATCCGGTCGTGTAGTCACCAATCGTCGAAACATGCTGTCGTAGGTCACGGTTGTCGCCAGACCGTTGGGGTCGGTCGCTTGCGAAACCTGATCGAGGCTATAGGTATAACTCGTCGTCAGATGGGTCCCGCCCGTCGAGCCGACGGTAATGCTGTCCGGCAGCGAGTAGCCTGTTGTTGACGAATAGACCCACGACTTCGTCTGGCAGCAGTTCAGCTGCGCAGTCAGCGAATTCCCAAACACGTCGTACGTAAAGTTCTTGGTAACACCGTTCCCCGGAGTCACCGGGTCCAGGTAGCTGACGGTCGATGTGGGATTGCCGCGATAAACAAAGCTGCAGCCATAATTGGTGTCATCGTGCTGCAACACTCCTGTCGGACACGATCCCAGGCTCGCTCCGTCGTAATTTATATGCTTGCGCGACTTATTGGTTCCGCTTCCGTCCTGAATGGTGATGTCGGAAACCAGATTCAGGATGTTCGCCGTAGTTGAGGTGTAATTCGAGCTGGTGACGTAGCCATACGTGGTGGTCCGCAACTTGGGGCCATGCGAGCCCGAACCCCAATCGTATTCCGTAACGCTGGTGACATTGCGGTTCGCATCGTACAGCGTATCTACCTCGGACTGCGTGCTGTTGTCTTCCAGGATTGTGACGGCGCTCGCCGGAGCATTCTGCGAGTTCCAGGTAGTGTTGATGGCACGCAACTTCGTGCCGCTGGAGGAGCTGCCCTGGTATATTTGCCGGCTGGTTTCGTGCCCATTGCCGTCAAAGGTGTACACCGTTTGATTAGCTGCGGAATCGTAGGAAAGCTGCGGCGCCGTTACCGTGGTGGTGCGATTGCTGGTACCGCCGCGCGCGAAGGTCCATGTGCGCGTGTTGGTTCCGTCGTTGACCTTTCGAGTCAGGTTCAGCGTTGTGCCATCGGAACAATTAATTCCGTCGTTTGCACCTGTGTAGTCGTACTCAATATACCCACCGTTTGGCAGCGTCACTTTGAGAAGACGACCGGTGTAGTAGCCGGAATAGCCCGGCGTCGGCTCATAGGTAAAGCTGTAGGACGTATTGTTCGGCAACGTTATTGAAGAAGGTAGAGTGGCTGTTCCGGTGTACTCGACAACGCCGGAGCAGCCGAAGTTGGTCTTGATGTTGATGGCCTGCAAATTCACCACGTAACCGCCGCCGGCGCCCAACACAGCATAATCATTGTATGTGGGGCAATTGTAAGCGGCCATGATGAATCTTCCAGCGGAATCCGTCCAGTTCGACTCCGTGTAGGCGTTTGTGCACGCCGCGACCGCTGGAGTAGTGCTGATGTAATTTCCCTTGGTGTCCGACATGGTTCCGTAATGGCCCGCATTGGTTACGTTGGTTCCCCACCCGAGCCCCGTGTACTGCATCCCGCTCGGAGCAATGACCTTGGGCCTGAGGTTCACCTGGCCATTGATCGTTAAATACAGCTGGGTTCCATCGTCGGCATAACCGCCAAATGTACCGCTGGGTATGGAGCATATTGGCGTCGATGTCATTTGAAAATTGACCGCCGAAAACGTGTGCTTCACCCCATTTGGGTCTGTATAGAGGTAGTTGTAGTAGTGGTAGAGGTAATCTGTTTGGCGGGTAAAGGTATCCGTGCAGGTTCCGAGATAGGTTTGCGTCCAGGTGATGTTTCCGTTGGGACGGAGCGTCTGCCATCCCCAAGTGGGAGTGTATCCATTGGTGACAGGCGTCCACGAGGTTGTGCCGCCGCTGGTGACCGGAAGCCACATCTGCGAATCGTTGCTTTCCGAGAAGGTGAAATTGATCCCTCTGCCCGCGACGGACGCGATCTGAAATTCCGCGCGCACGTTCAGATTTTGATTGTTCACCGTATCCACGCTTCCTTGCGTGTAGGAGCCGTAGGGTTCCACTCCCATTCCTGTATTTTGCGCCCATGCGGGAATCAGGCCGCAAAGAAACATCACGATAGTCGCAGCAATCCGGCTGACGTTGTTCATGGCTGCACCCCATTCTGCGCTGTCGTTTGCGCTGATGTCGGCGATGAAACTGGGAAATCGTTATCGGTTAAACCGGTTTGGAACGCTACGTTTTGAATCGTGATCGTGGTCCAGGGCGTGCCATTCCACGATTTTTGGATTTGATACGGGTAAAGGATTCCGCCGACGCTGCGCCAATCCGAATAGGAAATCCCCATCGCCATGCGTGGTACGGACCCACCAGCGTCTCTTCGCAAATACGTCAGCTTCTGCGGCAGTCCCGTCGTCGCGTTGATCCATAAGTCCGTGGCCGTGAATTCCGCCAGTGGTTGCATTCCCTTATTTGAAGCATATGTGTTCCAGAGACGGATATGTTGCGCGGGAGAACCGTCCTCCAACGTCTCCTGGCCCACGTGCTGAAAAGAGAAATCGGGATTAGTAAAGGCGGCCGCAAGTAGAGGCAGCGGGTAATCAGATGACTGGCTTGACGAGGCGAGTTCCAAAGAGGCGGGATTGACTGTGCCGTGGACGACTTCGTTGGCTTGCCCTTTAGAGTAGACGACGGCATCCACTGTGCCGTCTTCTAACTGGATTTGTTCCGATGTCTGGTTCGTCCCCCGCGTCAGGATGCGAATGGTGCCGTTGTCGATTTTTGTCCCGGCAACAATGGTGACCATGCCCGTCGCCACCGAATCGCTGGGTACGGCTCCGCCCAGCGCCTTCAATGCACCTTGCATCAGAGCGACCGCCTCTGCATCTCGCGACGGGGACCCCAGGCTGGTCGGCCCCCCACTCTGTGACTGCGAGGAAGTATTCTTCACCAAGCCTGATGAAGCAACAAACGATAGGCAGAGCATCATCCACGCACTAGAAAACGGGCGAGACACGACCATATTCCCCCTCCATACTTATTATTGTAATTTACCCTGTGGTTAATTCGAGCCGCTAGGCCCCCCTCCTTGAATCATCACACCGCCCAGTCGCTCCCACATTCGCACTTACACCATCCACGGTGGTGCGCTGTCCATTCACACTAAACTCGCCACTTTGGCCAAGTCCTGTGAAACCAGAGTTACTTGCATTAACCTGAGGAGTCTGAGTCACGGCCCCCGGCGTGAGCAAAACCAAATCCTGGAAGCTGCGCCCATTCAGCGGCATGTTTTCCACATACGCTTGATCCATCACCGTACCGACCGAACCGTCCGTTGTATTCATGTGAAACTCGTCCGCTGTTATCGTCACAGTCTCCGCGATGGACCCAACCTGCAACGCAACATTCCGGACGACATTGTCTTGTATGTTGAGTTCGAGCTGCGTCACCGTGACCGTCTTGAACCCGGGCTTTCGCGCAGAAATGAGGTAGTGACCAGGGTGCAACGAAGGGATCGTGTAGAGCCCATCCCGATTCGTTTTGACAGTTACCGACAGGTTCGTCTCAACGTTTTGGATTTCTACCTCAGCATCGACAACTACCGCCCCGGATTGGTCGGTGACGCGCCCATAAACACCAGCGAGCTCAGTTTGGGCGACAGCGGAGGAAGGAACTACAAGGCAAACTACGAAGAGCGTTGCAGTGAAGAAAAACAAAAAGGAACAAACCAGTCGGCAAAGGTTCGGCATGGACACTGTGAAATCCCCCTTTGCCAGAGTCTGCCTCCAGATCTCGCAAAGTGTTTCAGCGGCTTCAAAGAAATTTGTTTGCCCTGTGAGTTCTACTGCCGCGCCGCTTGGGGTGATTCGCTTGATTGCGTAAATAGGCGTACAGGAATTTATCGCCTTTCGGCTCGGTGGGATTCTTGCCCGGCGGCTCAAGGGTAACGAAGACGGAGTCGATTTCGCTCAAAACCTTTGGATCGTCATACTTGAACACCCAACGCCTTTGCGCCTTAACTCTAGAGTGGCTCTTTCAGACCCGTCTAATACTTTGTGGGCTCCGCCTTATAACTGCACCCTATCGGATGTTAGGAAAGGCGCGTCGAGCGACTTCGGGATTGCCTTAGGTGAGAGTGGTGGGATACTCACCCAGCCGCTTTTGTTATCCTACCATCTTTTCAGCAACATGCATGAAAACCGCATGAATGTTGGCGATTTCTACGATCTCGCCTGTTTCAACTCTTTCAATCCTTCCGCATAATTAGCACCAATTTCGGCTCGAAACAGACACCAAAGACACCAAGGGTAGCACTATTTCACGTGCTCGTCCGTCCACACAAAACGACCAAGGCTGTGCCCTTTACGCACTCTATGAACCGGATAGGCGCGGTTATGCATCACGACGTAAACTCCTGGGCGCAGAAGTTGCACAGCCATCAGGCTTTCCGTCAAATTCTGCAAACCATCACTATTTTCAAACCCCAGGGGCGTCATCGCTCCGGTCAGCACAATCGGCATATGCAGCTCTCCGAGCCCCCGCTGCAGATACAGTCCGGTTTCGACCATGATGTCCGTACCATCCGTGATCACAATCGGAGAGTCCTCTTTTAAAATCGCGCGGACCATGCCCAGAATCAGAACACGATCCGCGTCCATGCCACCTTCTTCAAGATGAAGCGTTAGTAGCGCCACGGAACGCATTTCTCCCGTCGACCACAGCAGATCGAGGGTTCTAGGATTAGGATTTGTGCTAATCCCACGCGCGAGCCGTTCCAGTTCGTCCGTTGTCCCGTTTTGAGCGGAAACCACGATTAGAAAACGCTCTTCGGCCCATCGATGCAAGCGACGCACAAGAAATCGCGCTGCCTCCCGCTAGGATTCGTCTTCCACCAGGACCGACCCGCCGAGCATGATTACGGCCGTTTTTCGCAAGCGGCGTCTATCCATGCTTCTATCCTCCAGGAACGCGGCACATGGCCTAACCATTCCCGATTGGCCCTAAGACCGTCTCGTCCGAATGCTGGTTCGAATTGAAGCAGGCTCACCGGCTGGCGTTCTTGACGGAAATGAGACGGTCTGTCCCACACCTTTTGCTTGCAGAGCGACGGTGGAGTTCAAGTCTCTTAAGGTTTTGAGTACCCAGCGAGTCTTGAAAGTGCCTCATTAGAATCTCCTCAAATGCACATGCAAGTGGAGACCGCCCGAGCCTGCGCCGCGCGACCCAAAATGCTTCGTGCTGTCGACATCCTCGTACACGTGTCACGATCAGGCTCTTATTTTGAACATCGCTCTTCGGCCGACCGGACAGCAACGCGATGTCCATGCGTCGTTCCTCCAAGTCCTTAAAGAAATTGACCGAGCGATCACAAAGAATCTCCAGCCGAATCTCTGGATATCGGTTGTTGAAGCTTGTAGCCAGTTGAGGAATCCATTCGAAATTCTCCCCAATCATCACACCGACGCGCAGAATTCCTGCACGTATGCAATGTTCTTCTTTCAAGGCGGATAATGCCTCGTCCCGCAAGCCAAGGATACGGGACGCGTACTCATAGAGGACTTCGCCGGCAGGCGTGAGCTGCCCACTCCGGCGATGGGAACGATCCAGCAAAGGAATACCGATTCTTCCTTCGAGCTTACGTAGGCCGATACTGACCGCCGGCTGTGTACGAAAAACACGCTCCGCGGCTCTCAGGAAACTGCGCTCTTCGACGACCGCGACGAACATTTCAAGTTGCATGAGTTCCATTTGCGCCCCCTTCGACTCTGCGTTTGTTCGCAATTTCGTTGAGATGGAAAAACGAAAGAGGCCGTCACCCTTGTATCGGATGGCGGCCCCAGGCATTTCAAAACTGATTTGTCGCTGCCCGCCGCTATCCGCTCCTAAGAGGCACAGTAATTCGCACAACAATCGTGACAGCCGCGGCACCCTGATGGAAATCCTCTGAAGGGCAGACAGAATCTCCACCTTCAGCCGCAAACAGCGAATGCTTAGATACCGGCGATTTCAACGGGTTTATCATTTCGCAAATCATTTCAACACGATTCCTGAAAATGAATCAAATAAATTGCGTTTATCAGCCCTACTGAAAATCGTCGCGTTCCCCACTCATATGTCTGGCTGCGCGGCACATTCGGCTTCTTCGCGCCACAAAGGGAAATCCGCAATTACTTCTGTCGTCTCTCTGCTCTCGCGCTGCTCACTCCTCACTCATCACTGCCTTTCAGGTGCTGTTCTACCCTTTTCTTCCTTCGGCAGCTCCCGCAGACCCGGCAGAGTGACATGGAAGAATGCTTCGACCTGAGATTTTTTATCGCCGACGTAGGCTCCCATCCAGTTTTGCAAGACCCGGCCCTCAGGAGAAACCACGATGGTCTGGGGCGTTCCCGATATCTTGTAGGCCTCTTTCGTTTCATTGGGCAGGCCGGAATAGACTGGAAGCTTCAATCCGTTCTTTGCCACATACTCTTCGAAAGATCGGTTCCAAGTGAATCTGTCCGCCTACCGGACACTGAACTCCCGCTAGTTCACCCCTTCCGGCTGCGGTGTTGGGGCTTCTCGCTGTTCTCTTGCCTTCTTATCGCTCTCTTCCTGCATTTTCTTCAGTTCGCGCCAGCGGGCGTACTGCTCGGCCTTAGCGGGGTCAGGGTCTTCGCAATCCCGCAGCCAGAAACGAAACCAGTCCACCGACCCTCCTTGAGATGCCATACGCATAGCAGGATTTGTAAGAACGTGCTCGTCGGTATTCAACATGATCAAATCTACTGGCTTATGTAGATACCGAAGTCCGGCATACGGCTCCCACATATCAATGAGCAGCCCGACAGGCCCTTCTCCGGAAACAATTGATAGCGGCGTGTTCGTTTTATCAAGATTGAAACCCGGAGATCGTTTGAGCCATTGCTGCAAGCCCGCTCCGAAAGGTGGTGCCCCAATCATCGAATTCGCCTCGCTTGCGAATGCGCCTCCAGGCTCCAACCACATCATGTAGTTGAGATAAGAGAGCACTACACCATCGTTGATCGACGCGGCCTTGAAGTGAAGGGAACCAGTCGTGAGCGTCTCCATTACGTAAAAACATGTGCGGCTGAAACCGATGATGCCGATCTTCTCCGGATCGGCCAAGCCCTCCAATATCAGTTGGTTCGCACCAGCTTCATACCCCGAGACGGCGCAATCTCCTTCGGAAGGCGTCCCCGATGAACAGTGTTCATCGACCTGCAGTACGATGATTCCTGCTGCGGACAGCGCCCTTGCGGCAAATGCTGTGGGATATACACCTGAGGGTCTGAATTCTGATTCGAAAAAACCGTGCGTCTGAATCACGAGCGGGTAGCGTTGCCCCGGTTTGTAATCGGTCGGCTTGTAGAGACCGCCTCTCCAACCCCGCCCTCCTTTGTCATTCCAGGCATAAACACTTGCTTCTCCCAGTTCGATGTTTTTGAGCTGCGGATTGGGATCCCAAATGATCCGCGATGCCAATTTGTTTGTAGCAATTAATCGCGGCGGCTCGTTCAGCCCCTGTTTCACGCTAACTCCAAAACCATCCTCCTGCACTTTGGAATCATTCTTGCTTTGCTCAGCGACTTGCCAAGTGCCATTGGCCTCATGTCGGTACTCAGTGGTTCCAACGGAATGGTCATCGTGGTTGACAAAGGTCACCATCACTCGTTGCTTGTCTCCACCTACGAACCGAGCATCCTTTACGTAGTGGTAGCCTTTCTCGACGCCGGTTTCGGTAGGCCCCTTCAACGGCTCAACGCAAGTGCTGGTGTTAGACGATAGATCCACAACGGCAACACAGGGTCGGGATGGATGTTGATCTTTCGATTTGAGGAATGTACCCGGCAGCAGGATGGCCTGACCGTCGCTCGACCAATTCGGACTGCCGCTCGCCCACCACCCCGCGGCATCACTGATCGGTGCCTCCGTCAGTGCCTGCACTGAGCTTGTTTGCAGATTGATCCGAACGTACTCGTATGCGTTGTCACCATTCGATTGCAGTTCTTGGGGCCCTCGATGGATTCGGCGAGAGGAGGATGCGAAGGGAGGCGGGTACAGTGCCTCCCATGATGGGGGGACTTCCGGAATCGGCACTGTCGAGAGCACGGAACGACCATCTGGGGACAGCACTAGGGGCTGGGAATGCCAAAACCTGAACCAAGGATTATGCGAAACCTCGACGCGTTTGCCACGGAGAACTGCTCGGAGATAGCTACCCCGCGACGATAGTCCGACCGTGATAGGATCGTCTGGAAAGAGCAACTCATAAATGCCGCGCCCGGTGCCAACGATCGCCGGGACGTGACGCTCAGCCTGCCGCTTTTTCCGTTCGGCCGGATCAGCCACACTGAACACGTAGTGTTGCCGGTCACGTACATCGAAGTTTTCGACGCTCTCCGTTACGAAAGTCAGTGGTTCAACTGTCTTTTTCCGAGGATCGGTCAGAATGAGCTGCCGATTGCCGCTAACTGTGCGCTCCAGAAAGACTACTCCGGTCGAGTCAGACAACCATTTCCACTCCCCGATGATCGCGCCTTCCTTATCAGAGCGCTTCACCACCCATACGGGTGACGGCACCTGGGACTCATCGGAACTCTTTAGGAAGCCCTCGACATCCAGCCTGCGGTAGAACCGCAGCGAATCCTCGACACGGTTCAAGTCCAAACGCCCACGCTCGGTCCAGACAGCGATATATTGGCCGTCCGGCGAGAAACGTATTGCCTCCGCTGGATGATCGCCAAAGTGCGTAAGGCCTATGTCGTCGGCCACCGTAAAAGGCCTTTTCGATTGTTGCGCCGATGCCACTGAGGAAGTGCTGCCAGTCAGGCACAAGAACCCAGCAATTAAGAACGGTATAGTCTTTATTCTTAAGCACAAACCTATTGCCCTCCCGAAAAGAGGCACGAAATTGCAAAACCGCTGCGCGAGCAGCTCGACATGGCGCGCCTCACTACAGTGATCAATAGCGATCAGAAGACTAACTTAAGAGCGAACTGCATCGAGCGCGGACCGCCCATCTGGTAGAGCGGATTCAGGACGCCCAGCGAATTCGCGAGCGTGCCTGTGGCCTGGCCAAATTGCAGGTTCGTGCAGCTAGGGGTGCCTGGAGTGCCACCACAGATCGCATAGATAGTTCCGAAATTCGGGTGATTGAAAACATTGAAAGCTTCCGCTCGGAATTGCAGCTTTAGCCGCTCGTGGATCGGAAAATCTCGTCGAACTGCTAGGTCCATCTGCCAAGCCCCAAAGCCCCTCGCGAAGTTGCGCGGAGCATCGCCGAAACCAGAATTTACTGGAGTAAAGGCATTAGGGTTGATCGCCCGACCTCCCGGACACCCCTGCCCGGGCTTAAGGTGTCCTAGTCCTTGAAGAACAGAATCGCAATTAGCACCGTACAGATAGACTGGCTGACCCGGAACAAAGCTTAGTCCACCAGAATAGGTCTTCCCATCCGGTTGCACCAACGTATTTCCAATTAAAGTTACCGGAAACGAGGTTCGCGCCGTAAAGCGATCATCCAGCCCCCAATGGTGCAGCACGGCGTTCACAAATCCGTTATGCCCCACGTCCGGCAAGTCATACGAGAAGGCAGCGGAAAGATTGTTCCGCACGTCGAAGTCGCAATTCCCGCGCTGATACCCAAAAGTGAGGTTTGCTGACCCGTAGTCGATACAGTGTGACCAAGTGTAGGAAGCTAAAGTCGTCAGCCCCCGGGTTAGTCTCCGCCGGAACTGAGCCTGCAACGAGTCGTAGTCCGACGTCAGGCCGTTCTCAATGGAATGGATATAGTTCGCGTTTGGGTTGTTGGCGGGCTGAAATATATTCTGCTGGAGTAACCTCGACGCGTGGGAACCGACATAGGAGACGGTGAGCGCCTGCGATCTGCCCAATGCCTGTTCGATGCTGGCGTTCCACTGAAGTGTATATGGCAGTTGCAGATGTGGGGCAAAGCGGTACGGGGCGTCTAGCTTCGGCCCAGGCGGGTTCACAATGGCAGGAACCTGCCCTGCCGGAGATCCCGGGAACGGTCCGTTCACGAAAGTAAACGCCAAAAACCCTGGCCCATCGAAGGCCACCGCCCCCAATTGTTGACCGGTGTCGAAGAAAACGCCGCCCCCGCCACGCACAACTGTCTCGTGACCCGGCGTTTGATGAAGCAGGTACGCAACACCCAGACGGGGTGCGAAGTTGTACCACGTGGTCTGCCAAAGCGGCGTGCCCTGAGGCGCCAGCGTCCAAGTAGCGGGACTGGATCCTTGAAGGGTATACCCATTCAGTCCTTTCGTTACACCCGGTGCCGGGTTTACCTCCCAACGCAGCCCCGAGGAGAGCCTCAAACGCTGTGACAGTTTCCATTCGTCTTGGGCAAAAGCCGAGAAGTTCCTATACAACGGATAACCGGGAGCAAAGTTATCCAGAACCGTAAAGGCGTTGTTCCCCTCGACCGAAGATTCACTGAAATAGAGATACCCCACCTGGGGATTGGCCTCAGCCTCAGACGGTGCAAGCCGGCGATAGTCCCCGCCAAATTTGAGCTGGTGGTGCCCTAAAGAGAAACTCACTGCGTCCACCAAGTTCCACTGACGCTGAGCGCCGGAATTCTGCAGCTGAAAAATATTAAGAACATATCCGCCGTAAATAAAGAGAACCGCAGGAGCCGATCCAACATCCAATCCCGTAAGTTGCGCCAGATTGACGGGAGTGCTGCCTCCAAGACTGTCGATGACACTACGACCCATCACCTCATTCGAGCTGAAATTGATGCGGAAATCGTTACTCAGGCGGCTTGAAAAAACGCTACTAGCACCGGCGGTGTAAGTCCGGGTCGTATAGTCCGATATGTTATCCACTGACAGAGGGACCACACCGCCGGGAAGACGAGCCGCCGAACTGGAGGTGGCATTTCCAAATCGAAAGAAAAGCCTCACCTTGTCATTTACAATGTGGTCGAATCGGACGCCTGTGGAATCGAGCGAACCGGGATTGGACCAACTTCCGATGAATTGGGCAAAACCATTCGTGGCATCCTGCAGCCCATTGGGGATGGGGACTGGAAACGCGTTTACGACAGGCTGTAGCGCGATGGCGGCTGGGCTCCTCCCAGACGGGCAGGGACCCGTACCTCGCATACAAAGGTCTGGCACAAAACCTGGTGAGGCTGGCTGCGGGCTAGCCAAGCGCAACCCTTCATACGACACAAAGAAGAACGTTTTGTCCTTCCCGTTATACACTCCTGGGATTCTGAATGGCCCTCCAAATGTTCCGCCGAAGTCATTCTGCCGAATAGCGGGTTCCGGCACCCGGAAGTAGTCGTTGAACCAGTCCTGTGCGTCAAAGAAACCATTCCGCACATAGTCGAAGGCTGTTCCGTGCCATTGATTGGTGCCTGATTTCGTCTCAAACGCGAATTGGCCGCCGGGATTGCGCCCATATTCAGCCGAATATGTCGAGCTCTGCACGCGAAATTCCTGAAGCGCATCCACGGAGACCAAAGCTTGCGTGGTTCCCAATGCCGTCGAAGCCGAAAGAGAACCGCTAGGACCTGCCCCGTTAACCGCATTTCTGCCGGTAGTCGTCCCCACATTCGCACTCACACCATCCACGGTATAGTTGTTGGACTCCGTGCGCTGCCCATTTACGCTGAATTCACCGGTTCGCCCAAGTGTAAATGTTGAGCCGTTCTGGGGGGGTTGCGTTACAATTCCCGGCGTCAGCAGAATCAGATCCTGAAAGCTGCGGCCGTTCAGCGGCATGTTCTTTATATAGGTTTGATCGACAACCGTGCTCACCGACGCATCCGTCGTATTAATGTTGTTTTGATCAGCCGTGATTGTGACGGTCTCCGCGATTGAGCCAACCTGCAAAGCGAAATTTCGAACGACGTTATCCTGGATATTTAGCTCCAATTCCGTCACGGTAACTGTCTTGAACCCAGGCTTCCGGGCCGAGATTAGATAGTGGCCGGGGTGCACGGAAGGAATCGTGTAGAGCCCGTCCTGATTCGTCCTGACAGTGCTGGACGCGTTCGTCTCGACGTTCTTAATCTCGACCTCGACATCGACAATTACCGCCCCGGACTGATCGGTGACGCGCCCATAAACTCCAGCGAGTTCTGTTTGGGCAACAGCGGATGGCGGAACTAGAAGACAAAAGAAGAAGAGCATTACCGTCAAGAACGTCAAAGAGGAACAACAAAGCAGTCGGCAAAAGTTCGGCATGGACACTATGAAACCCCCCTTGCCAGAGTCTGCCTGCCACACTGCCGAAATGTTTCAGCAGTCTTAAAGAAAGATGATCGCTCTGAGAGTTCCTAGTGCGTGCCGCTAAGGGTGATTCGGTTGATTCCGCAGATAGGCGTAGAGGAATTTGTCTCCTTTTGGCTCGGTGGGATTCTTGCCGGGCGGCTCGAGGGTGACGAACACAGAATCGATTTCGTTCAAAACCTTTGGGTCATCATACTTGAACACCCAACGCCTTTGCGTCTTGTCGTCTGAATAGAAGATTCCGAGACTCTTGGCCGCCTGGCCTGGGCCTTCCTTCTTCCCCCAAACTCGGTAGTGGTACCCGGCATCCTGCACTCGATGATCGTTCAGGTCGTAGGCATAAATGATCAGCGACTTGCCCTCGGTGAAGAAAACCCTGCCGAACCCCGCTCGCGTTTTGCCCTTCGTATCGGTGTCAAATACATCCGCGATGTGAAGGTTGCGCGCCGCCATCAGGTCGCGAATATCTTTGTTGGCAGTAAGCATTTCCCGTTCCCGCTCAAGCGTGGCGGATTGCTCGGAAAGCTGATCGGAAAGTTCACCAATCCTGACCTGATCGGCAACGACTGTAGCCTGATTGGCCGCCCTATCGCTTTCAAGCTGGCTCCGTACGCCCGCGACTTCCGTCTGCGCCTGATTCAGCTGGCGTTGCAGGTCCTCAATAGTGGTGTCACGCTTTTTGGCGACGGACAGAAGGAAAGCACGTTCCTTCTCGGATGTCTCAGTCGTCGCTTGCACTTCGCCTAGGGTCGAGGACTGCTGTGCGAGCGCGCTCTTGAGCGAGGAGATTTCCGACGTCAATCTCCGATTCTCTGCCTCCAAGCGTGAGATCGAAGATTCGAGGGTTTGCTCGGTCGATTTGTTTTGAGCGGACCGAGCTGCAAACGCGCCAGTTGGCTCGACGGCATTCACTGACTGCAGTGTTCCGCGAGACGATCTCAAGCGATACCCGCCGACCGCAGCGAGAATCAACAAGACAGAGGCGGCGATGGCAAGGCCAGCGTAACTGGACCAGCCGCGTGTGGACACCTCACTGTGCGGGTCAGGCATAGAGGAGCGGGGATTGCGCCGCGTTATGACAATTCCTTCGGCTTGGGCCTTCTCCAGGAACTTTTCACGGAACAGCGCCGAGTCTATGTACCCAAGGGCTTCAGCGCCGGTCACTTCCTGCTGCTCGGAGTTGGTTGCGCAGCGGACCGCACTGAGTTGTAGAAACTCCGAGTAGGTTTGCTGACATTCGCCGCAAGCAGCGAGATGTTCTTGTAATTCGGCGAGCTCAGCACCGGAAGCCTGTCCGATACTGGCCGCTGCGCAAAGATCCTCAAAATGTTCATGCCTTGCCATTGCTGACCTCCCCGAGGCCCAATATTGCCTCAGTGCGGACGGCTGCGGGCCGTGCCGTCAAACAGCCCCGCAAATGATCAAGTCCGCGGTAATAGTGGTTGCGCACAGCGCTATAGGATTCACCAGTGCGTTCGGCGACCTCTCTCAGGGTCAGCCCTTCAAAGACGACCTTTTCTATTGTTCGCCTTTGCGGCTCATTCAAAGTACCTAACGCTTCCTGGACCATCTGTTTGAGTTCCTGAATTGGTATACGTGATGTGCTCTTAGCGCTTGCTTCCCATACCATCGCTTCTTCCAGATCTGGGCGATTGTAAAACTGTCTCAGCAAGAGATAATTTCGCCGATTAATGCTCCGGTGATAGGCGAACTGCAAGAGCCACACTTTAAGTGTGCCTCTGGCGGGGTCAAATCTTCCTGCCAACCGATAGAATTCGAAAAAAACACTCTGCGTTACTTCCTGGGCTTCCCCGACATCGTGGACAATTCTCAGTGCGACCGTCAGCACGAGACGGTTGTATCGATCGAAGAGCACCGCGAATGCATCTCCATCGCCGCCTTGGACTTCGAGCATTAATTGTTCGTCGGAAAGTGAAACGTGCGCAGTGTCAGGAGCATTGGAGTTGCCGTTCCGATTTGGTGAAACGCCGGACATGTTCTTCTGGAATGCCCCACTTCGTTGTCCTTATTAGGGCAGGCATGCAGCACATCCGCAAGCCAAAAATTTTCGTTCACCCATGAGACAAATGGCACCCCCGAGAGGAATACTGTTACTGCTTCTGCCAATTCGCGTCTTCCCGGGACCTCTTGTTATTTATATCTAGGTTCGTCCAAACTCCGTTAATCCCTTGCGTTCTAGAGGCATACTCCGATAAGGGCCGACCCAGCCGCATGAGGCCTGGTACTTTTGCGAGGTCGCATGTACCCCGGCGTCGAACTCCGGCTGTATCGCTATGTCGCCGTGCTGGCGGAGGAACTCAATTTCACCCGCGCAGCCGCACGTTTGCATGTCGCTCAACCTTCCCTAAGTAAGCAAATCCGTGAACTAGAGAACTACCTTGGCGCGCAACTTTTCGAGCGAACCAAGCGAGACGTGCGATTGACGGCGGCGGGAGAAGCATTCACGGCCGAGGCTAGATTGACGCTTTTCCACGCCGATCGTGCGGTCCAGGGAGCGCGGGCGGCAAAGGGACAGTACCGCGGCCCCTGGAGCATCGGCTATTCGCCGCTGATCGACTTGCGCATTCTCTCCAAAGTGCGGGGTCATTTGTCGTCGACACATCCCGCAGCTGATGTGCGCCTAGTTAGCGCGCACACGTCGGAGCAGGCCGACAGGCTGATGCGCGGAACGCTCCACGCGGGACTCGTCATTCTGCCAATTCGGGAACAAGCGCTGGTCTCGGAGGGATTGTATCGGGAGGCGCTGGTTCTGGCGCTGCCGGCGGGACATCCGCTGGCGACTAAGGACACGGTCCAAATAACGGACCTCGATGAAATTCCGTTGGCGACCATACGCGGGGACATCGAGCCACGCTTCGGCGAGGACTTGAATCGGATTTTTGGAGTGGCACGGGTGCGCCCGCGCATAGCTCAGCAAGCAACGACGCAAGCAGAAGTGCTCGAACTTGTTCTGGAAAGCGGTTTTCTAGCGGGGTTGATCATGCCTTGGGCTCAGCATCCAGCACGAGAAGGAATTGTCTTTCGCAGGCTGGTGGACGAGTTTTTGACCGCGGAAGTGGGCCTCACCTACCTGCGGGACAACGGTTCTCCGATCTTGAAGTCCTTGCGCAAATTTCTAATTGACGTATTCCAGCCCTTGTCGCCCGAGTCCGAGAGGCTCGAACGCCGCGCGCGCCAGATGGTCCTGTTTTGACTGCGATTCACCTGCGGGCAGTTTGCCCGCGCAGAGCACGGAGACAGTATCACACTCATCGTGTGTAGACTCATCGTGGTCATCAATCGAATGATAACCGCGTGCCCACTGCCGACCCCAGAGCTTCTTTCGGAAAGCAGGTGCGGAAGTTGCGCCTTGAGCGCGGCCTCTCGCAAGAGAAGCTGGCTGAGCTAGCGAATTTGCATCGCAACTACGTAGGTGGAGTCGAGCGGGGGGAACGGAATATAGCGATCATAAACATCGTCGCGCTGGCCCACGCACTCCGAGTAAAACCGGCCAAACTTCTCGAAACATTGTCCTAAGCGCACCTTACCGGTCGCTGTCCTAAGCGCCTCACCGGCGCTTCCTCGCAATGTATGTACGGGAGAGCCTTGGTATCGAATGCTCACACTCTCACCCAAGTCCCATGCGCCCACCGCATTCCTTTTCATCGCGTTACAGGCAAACCAATGTCCACGGTCAGGTCAATAGTTTCAATTGCCGCAAATCTTTGAAACAGATTCTCGCTAGAAACCGTCTTTTAGGAGACACCAAACCAGACACCACACCAATCGCGACGCCGAATTGTGCCTCGCGGCTATCAACGCCGTGGGTAGTGAGTCAGCCTGAGATCCAGCCGAGGGGGTGCCATTCCCCGGTTTCCCGTTTCCGGATAGTTTCCGAGTAGCGGCTTCGTTCTTACCGACCATCCGGGATCTTATCTGCTCGGTTGACTCGACCGGGTTTTTCGCAAAGCGACAGGCATTCCCGTTAGTGCCCTCCTCGCTGGACATGAAGAGCGTAGGGTGCATGCCCACAGGTTCGTTCGTCGTTTCCGTCTGACACGTTGCCTCTAATCTCAACTCCTTCCGCCCTTGTCTCCATTTGCGAGGAGGCACGCTGCTAGAATCGAAATAGCATTGGTCGCCAGTATCGCGATGCGCTTCGCTTCGAGAGGTACGAACGGGTGAATGTCCCCATCATCAGCGCCACTTACAATTCTGCAGTGCGTTCGTATCGTTTGGCGTGGGGAGTCTGGATTGCCTGGAGCCTGCTGGATGGCGCGGTTTACCGTCATGTTCTCAGTTTAGATGGCGGAGATCCTCGATCCGTGCGGTTGGCATTGCTGTTCTTGTTGCAGGCCATCTGGGTACCACTCTATTTGTCGAAAAAGTCCTTTGGAGGCGCTGCGGAAGCAGTGATTCGTAGTGCGGCAGCTCCTGTGGCGTTCGCGGGGCTGGCCTCATTTTTTCCTGGTACTGTAGTGCAACTGCTCAGAATTCCTGTTTCGACTGCAGAGGATCCACGTCTTCAATTCGGATACGTGATTTCCATCCTGCTTCTGAATGGCGCCGTCGCGGGAACATCGCTTGGAATACTGAGATGGCGTATCGTCCGAGAGCATCTGACGCAACCGGTTCCTTTACCTCCAAACTCGAGTTGGACAAAAGACCTCAGGTCTCAATTGATCTGGATAGCGTGTGCGACCTTGAGTTCCTGGTTCTTCCACGCGTACGCCTGGGCCACAGCAAATTCCCACGAAGTAAGTCTGCTGCTGCCACTTTCCACGACATTTTCCGTTATCCTGGGGCGTCTTCCGGGAGCGGCTGGGCTTTTTCTGATAACCCCGATACCATTTCTCTTGCCTCCCCGGGGAGGAGAGAGCCGGGGGAAACGGATTTTGAAGTATTCTTTATCCGCGTTCCTGGCTGCCTTCACTGTTGCCGCGATTATCTCGCTGCCCGCAATCATGTGGGCTCCCGTCATTTTTCCGTTCATCTTTCTGAACTTCTGCGTCCCTTCCTTGTTGTGGGGAGTTCTATACGGGGCATCCTTACAGCCACCTACGAAAAGTCCAGCGCTTCCCGAAAGCCGGTATTCGCCGTTTCTTCCGGAGCGCCCCGGGCTAGCGATTTCGAGCGCCGTGTGGTGGAGCACGGCCGGGTATGCCTTCGCATTCTTGGTTGGGTGGCTCGCGACAACGCCAGTCGCACTTGGATTCCGTGGCGCGGGATGCCTGAATGTTTCTCAGATAGGTGCAGCAGAATACTCGTTCTGGAAGGCGTACAAGGGATTCGCTTCGCAAGTTACCACGGGAGACGGGATGATCGTGCGCCTTTCGGCCGACCCCAGTATCTGCATGACTTTGGATCAGGATTCGATAGCTCGCCTGAGCACTTCAGAGGCACTATCGGGAGGCTACGTTGTTGCGGCGCGGGTATGGTCTTGGCTGATTGACCCGGAAGAATGGCAAAGCGACCGGACGATGCGCATCCGCCGAGAACTGACACGGCTGCTCGGCCGGGACTTCGCTTCGTACGACGAGCTCCAGGCGTGGTGGGAGCAGAACGGCGAGTATCTTGTCTGGTCCGGCTCCGGCGAACGGCTGGAAGTCCGCAATCCTGATTCGCAATCCCGCACAGACCAAGAAATTTCTCCGCAGCGGCACAACTACGCGCCTGCAAGCACCAGCGAGAGTGTTCGCCAGGCTCCTTGGCTCTTTGGCCCAGACCTTATGAGCGGCCATCCAAGCTCTCCGGGATTCAACTCGCTGGTTCTCGATCGGGAGGCTCGCCTCCGCGCCCTTAAGCTCTATGCTGCCGATAACATCCAAATCCTAGCAGGGGAACGCGCCCGACGCGTGCACGAGTACTTGCGTAGCCTGATCGGTGCGGATTTTGCAACCGAGCGGGAGTCGTTGGAGTATTTCAGCAAGCTCCCGCCCTCTCCGTGTGCGCACGGTGATTGCCCTTGGAACCTAACCGAACTGGACGCGCGCTACTGGCGCACTCCTCCGGATCCGACACTATGGGATGCAAAACTCCGCCAGGCGATGCGCCCCCGCCCGGACGACCTCATTCCCTGGCTTCAGAAGCCGCAAAGCGAGCACTATGCAGAGCAGGTGAAGGCGCGGGACCTCGATATCGAGGTCAGCGAGGATCGGCGACGCTTGGCTGTGTCTTGGTTGAAAAATGCAACCGGTCAATCATTCGATTCGCCCGGAACATGGGTGCGATGGTGGCAGGAAAATCGCTCGAGTCTCGTCCTCTCTGAAGACGGATTTAAGCTGGTGATCAAACGAAAATAATCCACTTGGGACGGAGTCATCCAGATACAGATAAGGTGACTGGCCGAAGTCACTAAACGTCTGAACCGCTGTCGCGAGACAATCGCAGGTCATTCGCCGAAAGTCGTGCCCAGAGATTCGGCGAGGCAATCCGCGATTCGCGGGCGGATCCGGAAGTTATCATGCCAGTTGGCATTGGTCATCGATGGCCACGTTGCAGAGACCCAGGATCGCGGGATTGCGCGCGCGACAGCAATCGTGCCCCCGCACCTTTTGAGCTTCCCGGGTCTCAAAGCACCCGCCACAGGTGACCGTTACGGGGCTGCAGATGATTTCGCGGCCCATTGGTGAGAACTACGCGGCGACACTTGCCGAGCCGATTCGCCGCGAAGCTGCAGCCGGGGCCTGTTTTTCCTTCAGCCAGGCGGCGACCTCATCGGGATCGAAGCGCACCGACCCTGAAATCCGAAAGGACGGAATGCTTCCGCTAGCCGCCATCTTGTAGATATGTTGTGGCGTGACACCGAACAGTTTTGCAACCTCAGCTACCTTGAGGGCCCCAGTCCTGCTTTTCAATGTCTCGACGAGTTTCATCGCAACACCCCGTTTCTGGCTAACCAAGGGAAAGGAGTTCCTATCACCTCGAAGGCTCGCCCAGGTTGTTCGCGGTGTCTAATACTTCTCTGTCTCTCGCTGATAGCTGATGCCTATATGGGCTTCTGAGACGGGCTCACTTCGGCAGATCGGCCTCCGCTAGCACACGTCCCCGCCAGGGAACAACGCTCCTGTCATGGCCGTTGCCATCCGCTTCGGCCTCAACAAAATAGAGGTTTCTAAGCCCTTTCGGTGAATCGCATTCCGGTTTGGTTCCTGTGTCTGTCTGAAGGAACCAACCTTCATACACCGAAAGGACAAAGAAAATGAATTCAGAAAGCATAAAGAAAGTTACAAATCAAGGTATCGAACAACTCGTGGAAGCGCTAAATGCTGGACACAGCGAGGCACTCGCGCGGTATCTGGCAGTGATGGCGAAGTTCAGAGCGTACTCGTTTTTGAACGTTCTGCTTATTCTCAAACAGTGTCCGAATGCTGGTCGCGTTGCTGGTTACCGGACCTGGCAGTCGTTCGGACGCCAAGTAAAACAGGGCGAAAAGGGCATCATGATTCTGGCTCCCATGTTCCGCAAGCGAACCGAAACAACCGACGAATCAAACACCACGGACGAAGCTCGTAAAGTT
>Ga0137394_10000261_pt1 | contig 36678 bp, 38 predicted proteins | sample czobulk116metaG_FD_108278 | JGI IMG/M metagenome (GOLD analysis project Ga0137394, IMG submission 108278) | Vadose zone soil microbial communities from Angelo Coast Range Reserve, California, USA - czobulk1.16 metaG | ecosystem: Environmental > Terrestrial > Soil > Vadose zone | place: USA... | reverse complement strand
GAAAGGGACTCAAATGCCGTCCCCTTCCCCAGACCCCTTCTCCTGCTAGGAGATGCAAGAATCCTTCTATGAAAGCGGAAACTGTGTCCAAATAATTTGTGCCATCCAAGGGGTTCACCCCATCAATTTCAGTCCAACTACAGTCCAAAACGGACCGTTTTTCGGGTAGATTTTAGTAAGTTAGAGGCGTAAGGACAATTGAATCATCGGGGTTTATGGAGCGGGCGATGGGAATCGAACCCACGTCCGAAGCTTGGGAAGTAGGAACAAGAATCTGAAAACGCTTGAATTGGCGGCACCTAGCAGATTCGCAAAGCCTCTGCCAGCATGTACAGCGCCTTCTCAGAAGCCGCGCCGATCATAACCGCTGCCGCCCGAAATCTGTCGTGCTCGAACGAGCCAAGTCCTTCCACTACGTATTCCCGAACAACTTCATCCAGATTTGGAACCATCCTCTGCAACGCAGTGAGATATTCGGCAGGCAACTCTGGAATAGGTTCCTGACCATCCACCCACTCGCGGCCACGCATAGTCAATTCCAGTCGCAAATCATCCAGGGCAGAAGGGAAAATTCTAGAAGCTGGAATCGCGAAACCGCGACCGTTGAAGATATAACCACGCTTCAACCGCGGATTGTCTCAAATCATCGGGTTCCAAATTGTGGGCGAACTCAGGATTGTCAGGATTATTTTCTGCATATGGGCGCATTCGTCGCACTGGTGCACCTGATTTTTCCAGTTCTGTCCAGGTCGCGTTAGCGAACGCGGTGAGCGTAAAGCTTGATCTGATCCGGCGGAACCCCGACCGCACAAACGGCAAGATCGACGATAAAGTGTATTCCGGCATCGAATCAGATCATACCGAATAACAGCCGGGCAAAGCGGAGGAGAATCGTGAGCGATAACGGCGCTAACAAGTCCGGCCCTTTCCAAGTCGCCCATTGCCTCCGGCCCGACCCCAGTCATGCGGGAATGCTTTCGGAATCATTTCTTCGACTTCCTGACAACCTCCGATTCGAGTCAAGCAGGCGGTGTTTATCGCCACGGCCTTCGCTCGCGCTTCCGGAGATACGCAGGAATCCATGCTCACAGTTGCCCAATACCGGTCTCCGACCTGATTACGATTCTTCACTCTCAGGGCATAATCCGAATGGCAAGCTTTTGGCTGGTCTGAACTTAGCCGCACCGCAACGCCTTTGTCGTCGTACCATTCTCCCTGATCGTTTCTGCCCCAACTACCAACGCAATGTAGATTTCGTCCGCTACCCCATTCTTGAATCCCACGCTTGCATCAACAATCGTTGGCGGAGCCATGCGAAATTTGTGAAGTAGCTTGTTTTCTCTCTGCAACCCGACGCCACAATTCTGTCGGTCGCATACGAAATTCAAACCAGCGAGTTGTGCCTCGGCTACTTTGTGGCGCCAATCTTCCAGTTTGGTCTTTCCGATCTCGACAGTGCCAACTTCCCTCATGAAGCGGTCAAGGTCTCTCCGAGGCGCCGTAACGGTGATGAAAGCAAGCATTGTAGCAACCACTGCAGCTATGGAAGCACATCCCAACCAGAAAAGAGAAAGCCCCATTCTCCGCATATTCTGATTGTATCTTGTATCGAAGGCCGTGGTTGGCGGCTCTCAGTGAACGTATAACGCCGAAATCAGACATCAAGTGGCTCAGTGTCCGCCCGACTTATCGTGCGGTGACTCATTACCGACCAATGTGGATAACTGGTGGGAAGCAGATTCACCGCAGATATCGTCCTGATGGTCCGAGCGCCCGCAGCCGGACCCAGGTTGCATAGTAGGTTCGGCGTCAGGGAATGCGCGGGCTCAGCGCCTATGTTCACCACATAATTGAGGACCGGGGATGCTAAAACCAAAACATCTCGGCCTCCTGGGCCTGCTCGTAGTCGCAGGTGTGCTGGCCTTGATCCTGTTCATCTGCTTTCCGTCCTTGCCGGATCCGAAGTGTGCAGCTTTACTGGCACACCCCGAGAACGACGTGACTATTCCTCTTCCTGCGAATTGTATCCAAACTACAGAGGCGTCGGCTGACAACATGGTGAAATATCTGGAGAACGAACGGAACAGGCGCGGCCTCATTTTCAAGAAATGGGTCATCTGCAAGACGCCAAGCCAAACCGCAACCCCCGGTTTCGCCTTCGAGCGAGACCCACGCTGGTTGCCCAGTTATGTCCCTGGCACCTACCAGTTCCGACGCACGGTGATCATCCTTCCCCACGCACTGCCTGTTCCCGAAGGATCTCCTGTCGTGGCAGAAGTGTGCCTGATGCCACGGCGGAGGTACGTTTCACAAATTGCAGGACAATGCGACGGCAAATTCGCGGTCTGGAAATGATCAGTCGAAACGCCGCCTTTCCCTAAGCTGTGGACATCGAACCGGACATGTCCGGGACTTACGTGTGCTGCGCTGCCGCGAAACAATCATTGGATTTATTACACGGTGTTCTAGGGAGTCTTCACACGCAGTCGGAGTAGCCACCCAGTTGCCCACAGTGGCGGCACCGAAAGAGATAGGCCGTGGCTGTGAATTTGCGGTCTAGCTTTGAAAAATAGTATTCCCAGTCCGCACCTTGCTGCCCGGATTCTTTTCGGATTAGCTCAATTGCCTCTGGCCCCATTTGTTCTAATTCTTCCTTGCCCATCGGGCCGAGAAATTCAGCGGCGTCACCACAGTGGGTGTACCAGTGTTCCTGCTGCCAACTTGCAAAGCCGGGGGTCCTGAAGGCAACTTCCTCTACTACTTCCTTTGGAACTTTTTCCCACTGGCCATACCCACCGACTCCCTCCGCGTCGGTGAACTCGACCCTAAATTTCTCGTGCGCCGAGCCATCTGCAATGCACCAAGGACAGATATGTTCGAGGTCGTTGGTGCCGTAAGGGATGCCGTCGTAAGCGAGCCCTCTAGATTCCCCGCAGACGGGACAGACCTCCACAGACGGAACAATGCTTCCGGTCGCAATAGGATTGGGATGATATTTGAAATCGGGCAAGTCCATCGAAGAAAGTATAATGCAATTCCTGCCGCGAACTTTTCATACCTGATAAATGCCGTCACCGGACAATTGCGTGCCCAGGTTCGTGCTGGGAAGGCCATCGAAGGCCTCGTGGGTCGACATGCTGAATTCATCAATGATCCTATTCCCCCTGTGGCTCTCTGCACTCGATGCTTCCGTACGCCCGCCGCAGCGAAAATTGGCCGGCGGTGCTGTTTCGGTGAAGGCTTGTACAGTGCAAGCGCACATCTCATAGCATCCGAATGATTTATGCCGCGACCTTGATGGTGAAACGGATGTCGCGATCCGTTCGTGCCGGGCCCCCGGCACCACCCGTTCGCGCTATCGCTTCGTCCTCGAAGAAATCTACTTTGCCGTGAGCAAGATACGTCGTTTTCCCATCCTTGGAGACGTGTTCCAGCGTGAACGCACCGAAGTGTTCCGCGTTGGCGCATCCTCTTGTCGATGACGCGATAGGGTCCAGCAAAGACGAATGACGAAGATACGAGAACATTCCTACGCTGTAATCAAACATTGGGTCGTACTGATGAGCGGTATCGCCTCACTCGTTCTTAGCTTACTCGAACGCTTTCGCCGCTCCTGTCGGCGCCGGAGTCCAGCCGAAATAGTCACTCAGACGACTTATTGCCCAGTGCGCTTTTGGAATTCTAGGTATCAGGGAGGTCATTTATTGCTGGTTCGCCGAGGGCATAAAGAACCAACCCTACGCGACTCGATACACCAAGTTTCTCGAAAATCTGGAAAAGATAATTCCTAACTGTATGCGCTTTCAGGCCGAGCTCGAGGGCGATCTCGTCGTTCTTCATGTCTTCAGTTACGAGCGCTACGACCTCTCGCTGCCGTGGAGTCAGCAGAGTGTTCAGCCCGCGCCTATTGGAAAGTATCGGCCGCAGATTCGTTATTAATTGGAGGAGAAACTCCAGCTGACTGTTGTTGGCCCAAATTTGCCCCTGATGAACGGTCCGTATGCACTTAGGCAGAGCTTGCAGTGACTGACCGCGGCAGAAGATGCCTCTGGCTCCGCCGCGGAAGGCGTCTATCACGAGCTCACGTTCGTCTGAATTGAGCAGCATGACGGCCGCCGCCTTGGCTTTGGAGGCACGCATTCGATCCAGAACGCTGAATCCTTTGTACGGCCCGTCAAGCAGGTCCGCGCTGATCACCGCGACGTGAGGCTCATAGTCCTGTATCTCACGAAATGCTCGTGAGGATTCCTCGGCAAAAGCTCGGACATCGAAATTGTTTCGGCGATGCTTGAGCGCCTCGGCGATCAACTGGCTGCCCATACGAGTCGCTTCGGCGACGCCGATGCGAATTCTCTTGGGTGAAACCTGGCGAGTCGCGGACACGACTACCTCAGGAGGACTGGAGCCAGATTCTATATGAGTGGGAATAGACTGCAAGATAAATTTGCCCCCCCGTGGAAATGCGAACTGAACGAGGTCGTAATCCCTTGTGTACTGATGTCGGACGAATTAATACGGACCCAAGGAAGTGAACTTGGACCGCTGAAGAACCATCGATTTGAGTTTCCACGGTCCGCCACGCCTGCTACAGCAGATTTAGAAGCACATCCGCAAGAACTCATTCCCATCCCTAACGGCGCTCCTTTCCCATTCTCGACGGAGTAGCCCTTAAAGCGCCCGCAGGTCCACGTTTACGGCCTCGAAACAGTGACTTTTGACCCTGACGGCGCTCAGGCCATTTGTCACATGAGCTGGGGGCTCTGCGTCAGCGGTCCACCCAGAGTCTGCAGCTCAGTATGTGAAGCAGGACGACCTAAATGGAGTAGGGTCTGGAGTCGACTGTCTAGGGAAGGCAGGGGACGTGAATGGACCTATGACAAATGTCACGAAGGCATCCAGGCTATTTGCGTGAGAGTCGACATGACTCTGAGCCTCTTGTTTTGCATGGAGCGAATGAGTAATTTCTGTTGGCGCGAATATGGCGCAGAACCCATGGCCCACTTGATCTTGTGCAACCCGCGGCATCATCGAGTGTTTCTAAGGGAGCGCAGAACGCAGGATCGTTATCTGCTGAGCGCAAGAGCGGTGTTCTCTTGGGAAGAACCGGAGCAAAAGAGATTTGAGGCTGAAGGGGTCACTCGTGACATCAGTTTGCCAGGCGCTTTTATTCTCACACGTTCCTGTCCACCTGCTCACACTGTGGTCCAAGTGGAGCTTTTCCTTCCCCCAATTTATCGCACGGTGGCGACAGCGCGGATCAGGGCCGAGGCGCTAGTGCTTCGAGTGGAGCACGCTCCTAACGGTGAACAGCAGAGTGGCTTTGCCGTCGAGAGTGCGGGCTTTAAGTTTTCGTCGGGAGCCTAACCCGATCACGAATCTGGATCGAGTTTGACCAGCGACTAGATAACCCCGAGCGCGAGTCCGAATCGCGCAGGTTGCGGCGTAGAGATTGAAGGACAAGATGATGAGAATGTTCGCGGCACTCGAATCGCGATCGATGGAAGATTTGCCATCTAAGGAGGTGATCCTCGGTCGGTCTTCGACCATGAACACCATCCAGAGGAGCGGAGGAAAACCCGCGAACGCGGATATACCCGTGCTCCTACAAAGCGAAAGCGGTACCGGAAAAGAAATTCAGGCCAGATTCATCCATTGTCAGTCTCGATGGGGAAACGGGGCTCTTGTTAAAGTCAGTTGCCCCGCGATCCTTGGTATTCTCTTCAAAAACGGACTCCTCCGGTATGGGAAGGGAGCCTCCACCGACATCCATGGGACGAAGCCAATATGGCGCTGGCCGCTTTGCGGTCACGTGGATGAATCAATGGGGAATCTCGCCTGGCTAGGCCTCGTTTTCTGATTGGGAGGAAAAGCCTACTCGGAGGTTTCGTGTAAGTCACAGGGCGGAGCTGAATGCACACGTTGGTTTCAGTCGAGCCGGACCACCGCGACAGCGACCATGCCTGGCACGTACTCTACACTCGCCATCAGCATGAAAAGGCGGCAGCGCACATTCTTTCGAGTAAGGGGTTCGAGGTCTTCCTTCCGCTCTACTGGACTGTCCACCGATGGAAAGACAGGGACAAGCAGCTCTGGTTGCCGCTGTTTCCCTGCTACGTTTTTCTCCGCGGTGGGCTGGAGCGGCGGCTCGACATCATGACCACGCCGGGCATTCACATGCTGATAACAAGCGGCGGCGACCCGGCTGTCGTCTCGGATGAAGAAATTTGCACGGTTCGCCAATTGGTAGCGAAGGTCCAGCGAGTGGAACCGCATCCGTTCTTGAGGTCCGGAGACTGGGTTAGAGTCAAGTCCGGTCCGCTCATGGGTGTGGAAGGGATTCTAGTCCGCAAGAAGAACGTATTTCGGTTGGTCGTCTCCGTGGAAATACTGGGCAAGTCGGCCGCCGCTGAGGTCGACGCATGCACGGTGGAGCGCATCAACCCTCCGCAAGCTAGATCGTTGCTCTGCCCTTCGGCAGCAGTTGCTTGAGAAGCAGTGTAGTGAGGAAAGAAAAGATTGGACTGCAGTGATACGGTGATGAAGGCTCGCAATTCGAATTCGTTGTGTTTTTGTAGCATGCCGCGCCGCATGGTTTTGTGCTGTGTAGGACTGCTCAATCTTGTCTTCAGCGGGGGCGCTCTCGTTCTGTCGCTTCACGCACAAAACGGACCAACAAGCGGCCAGTCGACGAATCTAGGTCAGGTAGCAGCACTGGCCCCAGGGGCAAAAACTATGGCTGCGAATGACGCCGCGACGCAATTGCAGATAACGAACTCCCCTAGCGCCACGATTGAGCAAATCCAGCTTAGAGGGAAGGACCAACAGACCCAGGTGCGCGTGGATGGCACCGGCCGCCTTGCGTATAAGGTTTTCTGGCTGGATCGACCTGACCGTTTGGTCCTCGATTTTTATGGCGCAATGGTCCGCGTGCATGAGAGATCCCTTTCGAGTGGCTTTTACCCTGTACGCTTGGTCCGCATTGGCCAATTCAAGGCCAATGTGGCACGGCTGGTGATTGAAATCAAAGAGCAGCTTCCCTATACCATCTCAGCGAGCAGGAATGTCGTTACGGTGGTTTTCAGCCTTGTGGCTGTGGCTCAACCTAGTGTGACAACCAAGAAGGAAATAATCACTATCGCCGCGGCGGTTCCTCCAGAACCCGTGCCGAGTGCCGCGCCACGTAATGTAGAGAACAGCCAGGAACCGAAATCGCTCTCGGAACCTTCGACGCAATCGGCATTGGCTCGTCCTTCGCATTTGGGGGCTGAGCCGTCTGCGCCAGCTACTACGGAGGCGCAAACGGTTCAAGCGCAAACCCAGCCGGTCACTTCGGAGTCGAGCCCGCCACCGGGAGAGAAGAATGCCCCCCCATCACTTGCTGTCGTCCACGCCTCAGCCCAGCAGACAGTGGACGCGATTGCCCCATCCGTATCCGGTTATCTCCTCGGGCCAAATGACCAGATCGTAATCCGAGCGTTAGACGCCCCCGAGATTTCCGACAAGCAGTTCCTCATCGGAACGAACGGGAACATCACACTGCCGATGATTGGACGGGTCAAAGCAGGCGGGCTGACTGTCGAACAACTCGAAGCGGAGTTGACCACCCGATTCAAGGAGTACATTCAAGACCCACAGATTTCAGTGACGGTGACCGAAATCCGAAGCCAGCCAGTTTCGGTCTTTGGTGCAGTCACGAAACCCGGTGTAGTCCAACTCAGGGGTCGGCAAACGCTCTACGAAGTCCTCTCCATGGCTGGCGGGCCTCGCGACACTGCTGGCTCCATCCTCACGGTAACGCGCCGTCGGCAGAGCGGCGAAATTCCGCTATCCGGTGCGAGGGTAGATCCCACCGGGCAGTTCAGCAGCGCCGAATTGAACGTGCAGGAGATTCTAGAGGGAAAGAATCCGGCGGCGAACATTGAGGTCAAACCGAATGACATCATCTCCGTTTCCGAGGCAAGCTCCAACATGATCTACGTCGTCGGCGATGTTCAGCGGGCAGGGGCCTTCACGCTGGGGGGACAGCGGAATGCTTCCGTGCTCAGAGCGTTGTCACTTGCGGGCGGACTCGGACGCACGGCGATGCCGCAGAAGGCGAGGATTATTCGCAAAGTTCTGGGAGAGCCGAAGCTCAGTGAAATCGCCGTGAACATTAAGCAGATACTCTCCGGAAAGGCGGAGGACATAGAATTGCGACCCGATGACGTCTTGGTTGTGCCCACCAGCAGTCGCAAAGTTTTTACGACCAATTTTCTTCCCGCCGCCTTCTCCTCCGTCGTGGGCGCTGCAATCTATCGTTATTGAGGTTCCTATGGAAAACCAACCGCTATTGGGCGATCCTGACCAGGACAGATGCACGCAGAAAGATGGCAGAACTAGTCTCCTGCCACCGCGGCGGCAGTACATAGAGACGCCGTTTCCCGAAGTATTCGATGAGCCGGGACCCAGCCAACTGCTCGAAATCTGGCACATTGTCCGGCATCGCAAGGGCACCGTCGTTCTGATTGTTTTCCTGGGTATTCTCTCCTCACTTTTGCTCACGCTTCCGCAGACGCCTCTCTACCAGGCCCGGACGTCTCTCGAAATCCAAAACCTAAATGAGAATTTTCTCAACATGCGCGACGTGAGCCCCACCGCAACTGGGGGCGGTTCATACCCGCCTGAATATGATCTTCAGACTCAAGTACAAATTCTCCAGAGCGAATCCGTCCTAGAAGCGGTGGTCGCCAAGCTGAAACTTGGGGAGAAACTCCCATTGAAGGAGGGCACCAGTCGCTTCTCCGCCTGGCGCAAGGCCCTGCGTCTGCCTGAATCGCGGCCGCTCTCTCGCGAAAGCACTTTGAACCTGGTCAAGAGGAACCTGAAAACCCGCACCTCACCCAACACGCGACTCGTGGAAATCCTTTACGATGCCGCCGACCCGCAGGTTGCCGCCGACTTTGTAAACGCCTTAACCGCTGAGTTTATCCAGCAGAACCTCGAGTCCCGTTGGAAGGCCACCCAGCAAACAGGCGATTGGCTCACCCACGAGATGGAATACGTTCGGATCAAACTCGAGAAATCCGAAGATGAGTTACAGAGCTATGCCCACGCTTCTGGGCTGCTGTTCACCTCGGAAAAGGACAACGTTGCTGAAGCGAAGCTGCGCCAGCTTCAGGAGGAACTCTCCAAGGCTCAAGCGGACCGCGTTGCCAGGCAATCGAAATACGAGTTGGCATCTACAGTGTCTCCCGAATCCCTCCCCGAAGTGCTCGATGATGCGGCCCTAAAGGAGTACCAGGTAAAGCTCACCGATCTGCGCCGCCAGCTTGCCGAGGCTTTGTCTTCTTTGACCGCGAGTCACCCTGCCGTGAAAAAAATCCAAGCCCAGGTGGCGACGCTGGAAATGGCTCTCGAAAAGGAACGCACCAACATCATCCAGCGAATTCGGAACGAATTTGAGTCCGCCCGACGGCGCGAGAAACTACTGGCTGCCGGTTACGCCTCCGAAGCTAGTCTAATGTCCGAGCAAGCAGCCAAGGTGACGCACTACAACATCCTCAAGCGCGAGGTGGATACGAACCGTCAGCTTTACGACTCCATGCTTCACAACGTCCAGGAAGCCGGGATGACTTCCGCCCTGCGCGCGAGCAACATTCGCATCGTTGACCCAGCCGAACCGCCGACACGTCCGTACAAGCCGAGCATTGTCTTAAATTCGGCACTTGGCCTTCTTGCTGGAGCTTTCTTCGGTATTGCCTTCGTCGTTGTACAAGAACGTGCCGACCGAAGCATCCAGGGACCTGGTGATACCGCGTTATACCTTGACGTGCCGGAGTTGGGCGCGATCCCTTCAGCATTGGGAGCAAAGAGCCCGCTCTTCGCTTACTACCAGAACGGAAAGGGCCTCGAAGGCAAGAAGTCGGCGAACGGCAAACCATCGCAGGTGGAACTGGTCACTTCGACTAGAAAACCTTCTCTCTTGGCAGACTCATTCCGGGCAACGCTCACGTCGATTCTGTTCTCCGGGAAGAACGGCGACAGGCCACGCGTCATTGTAATCACCAGCGCGAACCCTGGAGAGGGAAAGACAACAGTGGCAAGTAACTTGGCGCTGGCGTTGGCTGAGATCGGCCCGTCCGTGCTTATGCAGTCCGTCCTTCTGATCGACGGCGACCTGCGTAGGCCGCGACTTCACGAAATCTTCGGCGTGCCCAACCGGTGGGGCCTAACTGATCTGCTCGAGGGCAAAACGCCACCAAATGGCTGTGAGGGGATGGTTTTCAAGACGGGCTTCAGAAACTTGAGCCTGTTACCCTGCGGGTCGTCGACTGTTAATTTCGCAGCTCTGCTTCATTCACCAAGGGCGCACGCGCTCTTGAACCGCATGCGGGAGGAGTTCCACACGGTAATCATCGACACGTCCCCAATGCTGCACATGCCGGACGCGCGGATCCTCGGGCGCCTTGCAGATGGTGTCATCTTGGTCGTGCGTTCGGCTCAGACGATGAGGTACGCAGCGGTAGCTGCCAAGCAGCGGCTAACGGAAGACGGAACGCAGGTACTCGGGACGATTCTGAATCAATGGGATCCGCGGAAAACGAACGGATACACCCACGGCTATAGGCACAAATATTACTAATGTACGTTCGATCTGCTCTAGTCCGAGAATCTTCCTCCACCGCTTGCGAAATTCAAGAGAGAGTTCGACGTGGTAATCGTAGACACTCCACCGATGCTCCAGATGCCGGACGCCAGAATTGCAGGCCGCATCGCGAACGCACTAATTCTCGTCACCCGGGCCGGGGCACAACAAGAGACGCCGAAGTTGAATCCTGAACCCGCGACCTGAACCCAGAATCGATCAAGAAATCTCTATGAAACCGCATTCAACCTCGGAATTCAGACTGGGACGTTCATGACCATTTCCAAGGCCAAAACATTTCGCAATGTCATGTACACCAGCCTTACCAAGGGTGCGACGCTGGTATGCGTTGCCCTGACAAGCTCGGTTGTAGCCAGGAATCTTGGTCCCTCGGATTATGGAGTCGTTGGATTTGCAGGCATCATTATTGGTTTCCTGGCCCAGTTCAGCGATGTAGGCGTTGGCAGCGCCGCTATTCGCCGCCCCACACTTGATCAGCATAGCCTGCGGACCGCCTTCACTCTAAAAATCATCCTGAGTTGCTGTGCGTTTGTTGCGGCCTTCCTGATCGCTCCGTTCGCGCACCACTTTTTCGAGCACCCGGCAACGGGCAATGTGATTCGCCTCTTAGCCTTGGACTTTCTGGTGAGCATGGTTGGCTTCATGTCGCTAGTGACTTTGACGAGGGAACAGAATTACCGGGCATTGGTCATCCCAGGGGTTGCGAGCGCCGTCGCCCGGTGCATCCTCGTAGTTACACTAATTCTGTGCGGGTGGAAGTACTGGGCGGTCGTCTTTGCCGACGTTGGCGCAAACCTGGTCGCCAACATTGCGATTCAAGCCGCAAGAAAAGTGCCCATCCGTTTTCAATTCGATTGGGCCGTTGCCCGGGAATACTTGCGGTTCGGCGTGCCTTTGCTCGGAAGCGGGATCTTGGTCTTTCTGATATTAAATATGGATAACTTTCTGGTTGGGTCCAAGATGGGAAGCTCCAAGCTGGGCTACTATGCGCTGGCGTTTACGTGGGGGAGCTTCATTTGCGGATTTCTTTACGGCACGGTAATTAATGTGATGCTCCCGACACTTTCCGCGATTCAGGATGATACCGCGGCGATCCGGCGATGGTATTTGAAGACCGTGGACATGGTGGGATTTGTTGCTGTGGTTGCCAACACCGCGCTTCTGGCAAACGTACACTTCTTTCTGGTGACCTTCCTGGGCAAAGGCACCGACAAGTGGGTGCCGGCGGCAACGGCTCTTAAGATTCTCTGCGTTTACGGAATCATGCGAGCGATAACCGAACCGGTCGGCAGTTGCATTATGGCCCGCGGGCGAACCAAAATGCTATTGCAAGCCAGCGCCTTAACCGGACCAGTTGAATTACTTCTGCTTTTGCTGGTATTACGAACCGGCAGGATTGAACTGGTTGCGGCTGCGGTGCTGATCGCATACGCGACCCAAGCCATCATCTATCTCCCCTATTTGCGCCGGGAATTCTCCATCAGCTTCGGAGATCTCGCCGGGCAACTGTGGCAAGTGATCCCTGCGCTTGTTGGGGGTTACGCGATCACATCCCTTCTGCCGGATTCGTTAGGAGCCACGTTCTTTACGCTTACTTGCAGAGGATTGTTCACAGCTTTGGTCGTTGCTCTGATTCATGGACTTTGCACCCGCTTCCGCTGCTTCCAGGAAGTAGGAGGAATGATTTCGCAAGACCTTGCTCGTGCACGTGCATAAGGCCGAGCGACCCTCGTTCGCTTTTCGAGAAAAAAGCCGCTGCGAGGGAGGGGAATCTATACCGGATGAGGCAAATAATAAATCACAATGTCTAGACCCGCCAGTCAGAGTCATGCTCCATGGAGGACCTGGCAAAGTTGATTCTAGAGAAGGTGCTAATTTGTCTCACACAGTCAGCTTAACTATGCGGATATGCAGGATGTCGAGCTTATCCGCATACCGGAACAGCAAAAAGGAACTCCTGGTTAAAATGTGGAGAGATTCGTCATGAGAAAATTCAAAGAAATCGCGAAAAGGATACCGGGTGCTCTTTTTGCGTACCATCTAGCGCTTAAACTGAGATCTACCGAGGATATCTTTACAGATATATATGTTGGGAATAAATTTGGTGGAAAGGACTCAGTTTCAGGACCAGGGTCGGATCTCCATCAAACCAGAATCATCATTGATGAACTTCCAGCGATCTTTGTTGACTTTAATATCCACACGATACTAGACATCCCTTGTGGCGATTTCCACTGGATGAGCCACGTTAGTTTGAAGAACATAGATTACACTGGTGCAGATATCGTTATGGATCTGGTTCAGAATAATAAACAAAAATACGAAAAAGAGAACATTCACTTCGTTAAAGTGAACCTGATCAAGGATAAGCTACCAAGAGTAGATTTAATTGTTTGTCGCGATTGTCTCGTGCATTTTTCTTTCAAAGATATCTTTTTGGCTTTACATAATGTAAGTAATAGCGGCTCAACATACTTTCTTACAACAACATTTACGGGCCGACAGCATACCCACGACATCGCACCAGGGCAATGGCGTACTCTCAACTTAGAAGCCGCCCCCTTCATGCTTCCCCCTCCGCTTATAACAATAAACGAGGAATGCACCCTAGACGATGGGGCATTTGAAGATAAATCTTTGGGGCTATGGAGAGTAGCGGATATCAGAGGAAGCCTAACAAAGCGCTCCAGCCCACCACTACTCCGCTGCTCCATGGCGGCAGGTGAGCTTCATCGTTAGCTCCTGAACGATCACCGCCAAGGAGGACTATTCCCGTTGAAATCAGTGTGTCACGCGAAAGCGACCGCGGCTATGCGAGTGGCGACAGCTCAACGACCCATACGGCTGGCTATTGTTCACTATCGAGACGATGCAGCGGTGGGAGGGTCCCTCCGTGTAGGTGAAACACTAGCCAATCACCTGGACCCGAAGCGCGTGGAAACTCACCTCGTCTTTGCTTACGGGGGGCCAGGGCCCGTGACCGAGCGGAGACTCGGGCCGACTCACTTCTTGCGGAGCAAGGGGCCAACAGACTTCACGGCCTGGCGGTATGCACGGCGATTGTTCGCGGACCTGTCCCCGGAAATTATCCATTACATGGACCCAGTCGTGTGGTTGAACCTCGCCTTGTTTGGGACACCATACATGAAGATAATTCATGTGCATTTCAATCCGGTCATTGTGCTTGAGGAGCGGGTTGAGGATTTGATGCCAAACATCAAGATGATCCATGTGCACGGAAAGCCGGTTTTCTCACACACTTCCAAGTGGTACCAGCGGTTTCTGTCTAGAGCCATAGGAAGAACAGCTGATGCAACCATCTGCATCACAGACGGTGCAAGGCAATCTGTTCTACGTCTGGGCTGGGCAAGGTTCGATCGGTGTTGGACCGTTTACAATGGTGTTGATACCTACTCATTTATGAAGGTGCCGAGCCGGGATGACGCGAGGCGACTCCTTCGACTTCCCCGCGACGCGCACCTCCTGGGGATGGTCTGCCGCTTAACAGGCAATAAAGGATGTCTGGATGGCTTCGCGCTATTGCGCCACCTCCCTGATGATTGGCATCTCGTTATCTGCGGTGATGGGCCGATGCGCGGCGAGCTTGAAACGAAGGGTAAGAGCAGCGGGCTGGGGGGAAGGGTACACTTCCTTGGGTTGCTCCACGATGTCCGCCCTGTGTACGCCGCCATAGATGCGTATTTATTTCTCTCCCATTACGAGTCGTTCGGGCTTGTTTTGGCAGAGGCGATGGCGGCCAATGTTCCGGTCTTTGGGCTTGGCGGGGGGGGGGAATACCGCGAGCCAGAGTATCCGCTGGTGACAACTGACAATGCAATCTTTTTCAACCGTGAACAGCCCGGCGATAATGTGCCCTTCGAGCAATCCCCGGTGCTGCACCAATTGGCCGCTGCTATCGAGAAGTATGGCGATAATCCGGAGACCTATGGCGGGATGACCGGGAGAGCAAGACGTTGGGTTCAGCAGAAGTTTGACGCCGGAGTACAGGCAGAACAAGTCTCCTCACTTTACCGCCAGATCCTGCAAACGACTCGCCAGTGAGGGTGGACCTCGGTGTCACCGGCCGAAGCACGACCATGATGCAACGGAAGCGTCACATGCAAACAGCGGGAATCCAAAACCGGAATTGCATACCTGCGAACGGCGATCTTCCCGTACCGCGCGTCCTCTGGCTCGAGGCTGCCTGCATTGCCGCGGTGGTCCTGCTACAGCTTGGGCCGCCTCCCGCGCGGTTGATCTCGTTTCTGTTGCTCATCGTTTGGGCGGTCAGTAGTGCTCACGGAATCGTCCAGTCACTGTCCTTGGGCGTCCTGATCGTTGAGGCCAATCCCGGCCTCGCGTCAGTGGAACCCCAGATCTCCGGTTTGAAGTGGGTACTGATCTTCATTTGCCTTTTGCGCATCGCGCTTACTGTGAAACGACACGACTGCAAGAGGCTTGCCTGGTTTCCACCGTTCGGTGTGTTTGTCGGCGTCACCGCGATTTTAGCGCTCCTTGTCAGTTATGATCGTGTCCTCTCCGGTTTCAAACTTATTTCGTTCGCTGCTGGCGCTATCGTGGCCTTACTCGGCGTTGCTGGCGACACCCGCCCCCCGCGGTACTGGCTGAACTGGTTCTTTACTGTACATTGTGTGGTAGTCTTATTGAGCGTGCCACTGCTGTTTTTTACCTCTGGTTACGTGGCAAGTGTCCACTCTTTTCTTGGTATTCTTAATCATCCGGAAGCATTTGGCGTGTACCTGGCCATCTGGGGTTCGTATCTTATCGCATACCTGTTAACAAGCAGGCGCGTAAATTTATTTCTGCTCCTGGTGGCAAGTCTTACGACTTACTTCATCATAGCTTCAAACTGTCGAACGGCCATTCTGGCTATGGCAATGTCGGCCATCGTTTCCGTTCTCGCCGTATTTTTTCACCCTCGCCCCGGTCGGGACTATCTCAGCCCATGGACGGTCAGAAGGTTCTGTGCTATCGGGCTTCTTGCCATTGGTCTGCTTGCGTATGACGCCTCGCGCGTCTCCGCAACGGTGTTCAACTTTGTCAATAAAGGATACAAAGGCGGCGGAGACGACCCGATCGCTCTCCTTGCTGGGAGTTTCCAATCGTCTCGGGGTGGGATTGTACGCACCTTGGTGGGCAGCATTACCGAACATCCACTCGCCGGAGTCGGTTTCGGTCTGGCTCCTAGCGGTGTGGTGCAGGAGGTTGAGCACGATCCAATCTTGGGTTTGCCAGTCAGTGCGTCGACCGAGCAAGGCTTTCTTCCCCTCAGCGTACTGACGCAGATCGGTATTATCGGCGCTATTGTTCTTGCAGCCTTCCTGTTCGAACTGGCCGCACCCCTCGTAAAATTCGCGCCAATTCCGGTACTCGCGATGTTTAGCACAGCCCTCTTGGTGAACATGGGAGAGATGATTTTCTTCGCTATTGGCGGCCTTGGATTGCAGATGTGGCTTATTTTGGGCCTCTGTCATGAGCATGCCGCTTGCGAGGGTCGACGCGTTGAGGATCGGGCACCGCACGCACTCGGGCCTAGCGTGCTCTTGGGAACGCGGCGAAAAGGGATCGGTTATGCACGATGAGCGAGACACGATGATGGGGCAGAAGAGCAGCGCTATGCTAGCCAGTGGAAACTGCGCCATTTCGCGGCGCCCCCGCACCGCACTTGTTTTCCTGGCAAACAGGATCACTCGACTGCTCCCCACAAGCCGCTGTTTTCAACTGAAGGCCTCTCTGTACCGGTCCGCGGGATACCAGGTTTCTCGTTCCTGCCGCATCATATCGTCGGCGCAGATTTGGGGTAATTGCCAAGTCACAATTGGCGATGACACGTTCATCGGACATGACGTTCTCATCACGGGAGGCGAGAGCCGCATTGAAATCGGCCGGTTTGTGGATATCGGGCCGCGCGTTTGCATTGTCATGGGTACGCATATTATTGACATGCACGGCCCGCACTCAGCAGGAGCGGGGGATTCAAAAGACATTGTTATTGAGGACGGCGTCTGGATCGGCGCCAATTCAACCATTCTGGGCGGCGTGCGTCTGGGTCGAAAATGCGTAATTGGCGCTGGAAGTGTCGTCAACCGCGATATACCCCCATTCACGATGGCTTTTGGGGTGCCTTGCCGCGTCGTAAAGATATGGAACATTGAGAGGAGCAGGTGGGATCCGGCAAATCTGACCAACACCCAAAGCTCATGTCAAACATAGTTTTCTGGGAAAACGTACTGAGTCCGCCGCAGTGCAGACCGAAGTAGCGACCATGAAAGGTCCCCGTGTAGCCATCTTGCACAACATTCCGGTTCACTATCAGCATCTTCTGTTTTCAGCGCTGGCTCGGAAGGACCTCAATTTCGAGGTGCTTTTCGGTGCACCCTCATTCGGTAATCTAGCTATCGAAAGTCCGGGACCGGAATTCCGTACCGGACCGTACAGGTTCCGCATCGGAGCGGAGACTGAATATCAAAACGTTCCACCTTTACGGATGGCGTGGTTTGTATGGTCGGCGCTTTCAGAGATAAGGCCGGACATCGTAGTAGTAAGCGGCTGGTGTGACATTGCTGCTTGGACTGCGATGACATGGAGGCTTGTGAATCGACGGCCAGCGGTGCTATGGGCTGAATCGAATGAATGGGACCACCGGCGAGTATTTTGGAAGGAAGCAATCAAGAAGTTCCTGCTTCGCGGCTTCTGCGCGGCACACGTTTATGGCCAGAGTAGTCGCGACTACCTAGTGAAGCTGGGGTTCGAATCGAAGAAAATCTGGTTGAAACGCGCCGTCGCGGACATCGATTTGTTTTCACCCGGCGAGCAGCCAGCAACGGATTCCCCAGGTAAGATAGTTGTGCTGTACGTAGGGCGCTTTGCGGCCGAGAAGAACATTGACATCGTCCTCGACACGATTCCCGAGCTAACGCCATCAGCGAGCGAGAAGCTTCTGTTTCGCTTTGTGGGATGTGGACCACTCGAAGACCGCTTGCGCCGCAAGGCCGCCGCGCTTGGAATCGAGGGGTCGGTTGAGTTTGCAGGTTCGAGGAAACACCGAGAGCTGGCGGACGTTTACAGATCCTCCGATGTGCTAATCCTGCCAAGCTTGTCGGAACCCTGGGGGCTAGTTGTGAACGAGGCGATGCTGTGTGGTCTCCCGGTGATCGCCTCCAACCGCTGCGGCTGTGCCCGCGACCTGATTGAGCCTCGAACCGGATGGGTGTTTCCCCCGGGCGACCGGGCTGCTCTGAGGAAGCTGCTGGAGGAGGTGGCAGGGCTCCCACGAGGAGCGCTGAAGACAAAGGGACGAAACGCCTATAACCTAGCGCGGCAATATAGCGCAGAGAACTGCGCTGAGATTGTCCTGCGTTCACTATCTGAAGTTTACAGAGGTATGGGAGGGTAACCTCCGGCCGTCCTCAGCGAGCCCAAAGCTGCGTTTTCGAGTTCCCTGTGCGGGTTCTATTTGAATACCAGCCTCGCCGCCACTCTGGTCAGGAAATGGCGGCCAAACTTAGAGTACTTACGACGTTCGTGCAGAGGCTATGAGACCTCCTAAGGCCTAGACACAGCTTGGCTCATTTAGAAAAACCGAATTGACCTGACAGCAGCGATTGTAGAGCTGGGTGAAGGCCTCAGTAGGAGAAGAATGAAAATCCTCCACATCATGCCAGGTACCAACCTAGGTGGCACGGAAACAGTTGGGCTGAATTTCATGAGGAGTCTTCAGGAGCGCGGTCATCAGGTCCGGCTAGTGTCTCTGAACCCAATAGGTGAACTTGGCCCGCTGCTTGCCGAAAGACATATCCAGGCGGAAGGCCTCCCTTACCGGGGAACATTCGGCTGGCGAAGCATGGGACTAATGTATCGTGCTTTCCGGTCGGATCCGGCCGAGGCGGTGATGATGACAGGCAATAATCTAGCTGCCATGCTCGCCCTCGGAAACTATTGCAGGGGCCGCCGACTGCTGTGTTTCCACTACCATCACGGGGGTCGACCGGAGAGGCAATGGAGGGCTACTTATCGCGTGGCACTAAGACAGTTCCCTGCCGTCACCTACGCGTGCGATCTTATTCGCAAGGAAGCCGAGAAAATCTATCCCCCGATCGCCTCAATCAGTCACACAGTGCGGAATCCGATCCTCGTGCCGGACCTTCCTTCTGAAGAGGAGAGAGGGGCGGCGCGAGCGCGCCTAGCCCTTCCTCAGAGCGCAAAAATCGTTGGAATCGCTAGCAGGTTGGCTGAAGGGAAGCGGATTGATGTATTTCTTGATGTGGCATGCGAGGTTTTGGCAGCCGTGCCAGGAGCTTTCTTTGTTATTGCCGGAGACGGACCGCTCCGTTCCAAGTTTGAGGAACAGGCCCGCGCCTTGCAAATAGCAAACCGGGTTCTGTGGCTTGGGTGGCAGCGGGACCTAAGGCCCTTCTACTCATCGCTGGACGTGTTGCACTTTAACAGCGACGGGGAAGTGCTCCCACTGACTCCACTGGAAGCCCTAGCCCATGGAGTGCCTGCCGTTGCATCCGTGCTCCATAGCGGATTAGCCGAGGTCGTTGACCGGGATCAACACATCTTCCTTACGGAAACGCACGATACCAACTGGTTGGCCGAGAAGATTGTGTTTATCCTGAACCACCCGGAAGCCAGCCGCCGAATGGCTTTGGCGGGCCGGAAACATCTGGCTCACGTTTGTTCTCCCAAAAAGAGTGTTGATACGATTTCAAGGCTCTTGCGGCTTGACGGAGAAATTTCCAGTTAGCAGACTCAGTGCGGTTATTGTCACTCCCGCCTTCCACGACTCCGTACCGGCGTGAGCATTTCAGCTCCGACGACTTTGAAGCAGCAATGAAGAACCGTGTACTCACTCTGATTGGTTACCATTTCCCTTGCAGTAAGGTAGTGGGGCTGATTTGGACTATCGCTAACATGGCGTGCATGTTGGCCGTCGGTTGCGTAGTATTTTCTTAGCGTAACTAACCGCGTATATGGCGCCTCGGAGAGAGACCTGAGCCGCGTTGGTACAGTTCTCCGTTATCTTAGCCAGATTTTACAATGGAATGGACATTGCTGGGCAGGCAATTGATATTCAGGCGAGCAAGAGTGCTAGCAGACGTTTCGTTGGCAGCCGTATCGTTGGAGACATTGGTTGCCAGTTTCTCTAAACCAGCACCGCCGGAACGCTGTGGCAATCCATACCCCGCTGGGTTGCGTACGCCATCAGCTCTCGGGTGCTTGCTGGCAAAGAAAAGGGCGGTCATGCGGATAGCAATTGACGCCGTTGGCATCCGAATGGGTGGTGGCGCAACGCTGCTGCTGGAGTTCCTGCGGTGGCTTCCCACTGTGAGGCCAAATTGGAAATGGGTTGTATATGTGTTGCCGCCCCAAGCGCGACAATTTGAGGACCCTCCAAAAGCCCCAGGAATGCGGATTGAACACGTTCGCTTAGGTGACTCGAGCGCCGGTCGGCTATTGTGGCTGTGTCGAGAGTTGCCTAAGAGACTGAAGGCCGAAGGTGTGGACACCTTGTTCTCTCTCAGCAATATTGCTACACCGCGACCGGCTGTCCGCCAAGTCGTATATATTCACCAACCGCTTGCCTTCCCGCCAAAAGGAGCATCAACGCTAGGATTCTTGGCAACGGCACGGATGAGACTTTTACGAGGGCTGATCATTCGAGGAGCGTTGGAGAGCGAATCTGTCATCGTCCAAACGCAAGGTATGCGAAGCAGATTGGAAGATCGTGTGCCCCTGCTCTCCGGCCGCATTTCGGTGATCCCCGGAGGCGTTTCCGAAATTCAGGCGGACGACACCATCCGCGCGGAGAAGCGGGAAATGATCGACTCCGCCACCCGGCCGCTACTTCTCTACGTCGCCCACCCAGCCAAGCACAAGAATCATGGGACGCTTCTTCGCGCTATGCCAACATTGATACGGCGGTTTCCATCCGCGACCCTCTTGCTCACCCTTGACCTTGCAACCGCAGAAAACGGAGCCCAGGACCGTAAGTACATCGCAGATTTGCAGCGGCTGATTGGGGAATTAGGATTAGGCAACCGGATTGTATGGCTAGGGAAACTGAATCAGGCGGAGGTCAGGCACGCATTGCGCCAGTCCACGCTTGCCGTGTTTCCGAGCTTGGATGAATCATTCGGACTTCCAATAGCAGAGGCGTTGGTCGAGCGATGTGCGCTAGCGGCATCGGACCTTGACTTTGCAAGAGACGTGGCTGGTCCCGCAGCAAGTTATTTTGATCCTTCCAATCCGGATTCTATAGCATCGAGCATCATAGACTTAATTAGTCAACCTGAGCTAATTGAGAAGCTCAAACAAGAGGCGGCGAATCGCGCGACTCGGTTTCAGCCAATCAAAGTTGCGGAGCAGATCGTCACGCTTCTGGAAGCTGCCGGGAGCGAGAGAAGATATTCTCAAGCGACTTGGCTTTCCGCGCCGGGGGTGCAGGATGTCCGATAGAGGACTAGTCTTGTTTCTCACCAGCTTATTTCGTGTGACATCCTAGCACTCACAGTTTAGCGAGTCCCCGAGCAAGCCCACTGTTCCTTACAGGATGCAAGCCCCAAACGCATGGATGGCGTCCTTCGTACGCGGAGGCCGAGGGGCAGGACCCTTCAGCTCCGCGATGCGTGACACTTTGTACAGAGTTGGAAGCTAGAGATATGCTGGCTCCTTGGTCTTTTCGCACCTTTGCGGAATCCTTAAGCCGCGGGGTAGTCTTACGCCGCACACTTCCCAAGAAGATAGGGGGGGCCACTCTATTTGTCTCGCCGGACGTAAGGCTTCGGTACTGGTCCTGGTCATTGGCGTCGAGCGACCCCTGGCTGCTCGACATGGCGGTCGAATTGGTCAGTCGCGGTGATGTTGTTTGGGACATCGGCGCAAACGTCGGCCTATTTTCGTTTGCGGCGGCCGGTTTGGCCGGTCCGAGTGGGCGAGTCCTTGCGGTAGAGTGCGATTCGTGGTTAGTGAACCTGCTGCGTCGCTCTGCGCGAACAAATCGCAGAGGTCTAGCAGCAGTTGATGTCTTGCCTGTGGCCGCTTCCGCAGCCGTTGATATCCGGCACTTCTGCATTGCGAAGCGAGGACGGGCCTCTAACCATCTGGGCGACTTTACCCCATCTGATGCCGGTGGGATCCGGGAGATCCAGTACGTGCCTACCGTCACGCTGGATTGGTTGACTGACCGCTTCCCGCCCCCACGGGTTTTGAAAATTGATGTGGAGGGAGCAGAGGAGGATGTTCTTCGTGGAGGAGAAAAATTGCTTCGGATGGTCCGCCCAGTTGTACTCTGCGAGGTTTCCGGTCAACACTGTGCGAGGGTGGGGAAATTCCTTTCCGCATGCGGATACGTATTATTCGACGCTGAGGTTTCGAAGGAAAAGAGACGACCATTGACCAATGCGACTTGGAATACGTTGGCATTTCCTCAGGAGCGCGTTACATGAGTGCCAACATAGCTGTCATCATCCTCACTCTCAATGAGGAGCAAAACATCGCACAAGCTCTACGATCGCTCTGTGGATGGGCGAATGAAATATTCATTCTCGATTCTCTGAGCACGGACCGGACTTTGGAGACTGCCAACCGGTATGGTTGCCACATTGCAGAGAATAAGTTCGTGAATTACGCGAAGCAACGTAATTACGCGCTCGATCACCTACCTATCCGTAGCGAGTGGGTGCTTTTTCTGGACGCCGATGAATGGCTGCCCGATGCGCTCAAACAGGAAATTAGTACTCTCGTCGCCAATTCGCCCGAGGAAAATGGATTTTCTATCAAACGGCGGCTGATCTGGATGGGTCGCTGGATACATCGTGGATACTACCCATCCTGGATATTGCGGTTGTTCCGGCACGGCAAGGGGCGTTGCGAGGATCGGGCTGTGAACGAACACCTGCTCGTGGAAGGCAAGACCGGAAAACTCCACAACGACTTTATGCACGAGGATAAGAACGGCGTGACCGACTGGATCGCCAAACACAACGGCTACGCCACCCGGGAGGCGCAGGAACTCCTGAACACGCGCTCCACGTCAGGCTATCAGGAAATCGGCACCCGCCTGTTCGGTACCCAAGTGCAGCGCAAGCGTTGGCTGCGTCAGGAGGTCTGGAACCGGCTGCCACCGTTGATCCGTCCATTCTTTTATTTCTTTTACCGCTACGTGCTAGCGGGAGGATTTCTTGATGGCAAAGAGGCATTCGTTTACCACTTTCTGCAAGCGCTGTGGTATCCGCTATTGATCGATGTGAAGTATTTGGAGCTAAAGCGGCAGGGCCTTGGCAAATCAACTGTACAAGACGCTCTGAGTGCAATCAACAACCGGTGACTATCTAAAGATAAATCAGAGTGTGTGGACAGATAATACTGCGATTTAGTGCTTCCACATACGAGCCAATCTATGCGAACGCAGTCTCGAAAAAAAAGATCTGAGAGCCTAAAATAATGTGTGGCATCGTAGGAGTTCTATCTTTTAAGAGTGGCTCTTTCGAGGTCTCCGCGCCGTATCTGGTACGCATGCGGGACGTAATGTCGCACCGCGGGCCGGATGGGGCTGGCATATTTGTCTCCTCTGATCGGCGGTTTGGCCTGGGTCATAGGCGGCTGTCTATTATCGACCTATCCGAAAATGCCTCGCAGCCCATGGCGAACGAGGACGACACGCTCTGGATCGTCTTTAATGGCGAGATCTATAACCATGCTGAGATTCGGGCGGAACTCGAGAAACTTGGCCGACACCGCTGGAAGACAGACCATTCCGATACCGAAGTGATTCTGCATGCCTTCGAGGAATGGGGTGTCGACTGTGTCCACAAGTTTCGCGGCATGTTTGCCATGGCACTGTGGGATACAAAACAACGCCAGCTATGGTTGATCCGCGACCGTATCGGGGTGAAGCCCCTCTACTACAGCGTTCACCATGGACGCATAACCTTCGCCTCTGAGATAAAGGCGTTGCTGGAGGATCAGGACCAGAAGCGCGGTGTGGATGAGGAGGCACTCTACCATTACTTGTCATTTAACACGCCGCCGGCGCCGAAAACGCTATTCTCAGGGATCCAAAAACTGTCGCCCGGCACCTGGTTAAGGGTCAATGAAGATGGTCAGATTCGGGAATACCGCTATTGGGACGTTTTGGACCACACACAGCCACTGACAGGTGTTTCTGAAGAGGAGATCGCCGAGCGTATCCTGGCAGAGCTCCGGACGGCGGTCAGACTCCGTAAGATCAGCGACGTCCCAGTCGGCGTTTTTCTCTCCGGCGGCATCGACTCAAGTACTAACGCAGCACTATTTTCCGAAGGTGAGAGTCGGCCAGTCCAGACCTTCTCGATCGGCTACCAAGGACAGTACAAGAGCTATCAAAACGAACTTCATTATGCGCGCAAAATGGCGAGTGTCGTGGGTGCGGAGCATCATGAGCTGCTGCTGCGGGAAGACGACCTGCTCGATTTCCTACCGGACATGGTTCGACATCAGGATGAACCACTGGCGGACCCAGTTTGCGTACCGGTCTTCTATGTTTCCAAGCTGGCACGCGATCACGGCGTGACCGTTTGCCAAGTCGGAGAAGGTTCAGACGAGCTGTTCTGGGGATATCCGTATTGGAAAAAGTCACTCGCTCTCCAGCACTACAGTGACCAATTGCCGCTTCCACAACCCCTGAGAAATCTCGGCGTTGCCAGCCTGAGCTTGGTTTCGTGGGGCCAAAGGTCTTCCTATCGATGGCAGTTTTCATGTGAGCTTCTGCGGAGGGCATTGTCGAAACAGCCGGTATTCTGGGGCGGTTCCGAGGTGTTCACCGACTCACAAAAACGACAGTTCCTGTCGTCGCGATTGCGCAAGAGATTCGCGAATTTCAGTTCCTGGGAGGCTCTCAAACCAATCCGACATCGCTTCAAAGACAAAGCGTGGGAGCCTTCCTCCTTGAATTGGATGACGTACCTGGATCTGAATGTGCGATTACCGGAACTATTGCTCATGCGCGTCGACAAGATGAGTATGGCGGTGGGTCTGGAAGCGCGCGTTCCTTTTCTCGATCACAAATTTGTCGAGTTGGCCATGAGCATTCCGCAGGCCGTCAAAACGAAGAATGGGACGCTGAAATATATCCTCAAGAAAGCGGTACGAAATGTTATTCCGGACGAACTAATCGATCGCAAGAAGCAAGGCTTCGGAGTGCCCATATATGAGTGGTACTACACCAAGTTTGGCGAATACGTCAGTCGAGAATTGAAAGAATTTTGCGGCAGCAGCGACTGTTTCGACTGGAAAGAGATTCCGCCGTACCTCCCCCAACGAGGCTGGGCGCTGCTGAATGTCGCTCTGTGGTGGAAGCAGTACATCGCTGGCACTACAGTCACACGGCCTGGAGGTGTCGGGGCGAAGTTGCTCCCTTCGCGGCAGCCAGCTGATTTTACAGGCGCAACGGTTTCTTCTAGGCGTGTGTGAACCACATCGGTGTATGGTCGGAATGGAACCCTTAAGTGAGTTGCGCCAATCACTTTGCTGGTGAAGGCTGGCGCCCGGAAACTAAGTTTCTCTCGAGCAGGTTGACGAAATATAGCGATCCGCGTCAAGCACATACAGGGCTGTAATTTCTGAAATCATGGAAACGCCAAGCGAAGCTCGGGAACATTCCGAAACGAACTAGGTTACACAATGGAACAAATTCTCCAGACCTTACGCAACGGAGACATCGAAATAGTAGATGTGCCCTGCCCTGGGGTTCTAGGCAATCAGGCCCTAGTGCGTTCTCGCGCCTCTTTGATATCGTCCGGTACAGAACGCATGCTGCTCGGCTTCGGTAGGGCCGGCTGGATTGAAAAAGCTCAACAGCAGCCCGACAAGGTCCGCAAAGTGCTGGAAAAATTCCGCACCGACGGCCTGGCAGCCACTCTGGAAACCATAAGAGCCAAACTTGACGAACCCATTTCCCTCGGCTACTCCAACGCCGGAGTCCTCCTGGAGGTTGGCGCCGGCGTCACTGAATTCAAGCCTGGTGATCGCGTCGTCTCTAACGGACCACATGCCGAAGTTATAGCGGTCGCCAAGAATCTGTGTGCACGCATTCCGGATGGCGTGAGCGACGAGACGGCCGCGTTTACTGTGGTGGGCGCAATTGCGTTGGAAGGGATTCGTCTGGCTGAGCCTACGCTGGGCCAAACGGTTGTGGTCACCGGGTTGGGCTTGATTGGACTGATCACGGTCCAATTGCTGAGGGCTCACGGTTGCAGGGTTCTCGGGATTGATCTTGACCCGCGCAAGATAGCGCTGGCTCGGGAGTTTGGCGCTGAAACAGTGGATCTTTCCAAAGGTCAGGATCCGATTCTTGTCGCAGAACAGTTTACCCGCGGCAAAGGCGTAGACGGAGTGATTCTGACGCTGGCCACCAAGAGCCAAGAACCGGTTCACCAAGCAGCGCTGATGTGCCGCAAGCGTGGCAAGATCGTGCTGGTAGGCGTAACAGGGCTTGAGCTTTCCCGTGATGACTTTTATAAGAAAGAGTTGTCTCTTCAGGTTTCGTGCTCATACGGTCCGGGGCGGTATGACACTGCGTACGAACAGGGCGGCCACGATTATCCCCACTCGTATGTTCGGTGGACCGCGCAGCGAAACTTCGAAGCCGTTCTGGACATAATGGCGGACGGCAGGCTAAATGTCGAACGGTTGGTCACGCATCGCGTTCCATTTGCTTGCGCGCTGGATGCTTACAAATTGTTGGAAGGCGATGAGTTTCACTTGGGGATTGTACTGGAGTACCCGAGCGAGAAGAGCCTGGAAACGCTTCTACAGAGGCGAGTAGCGGTCAGGTCAAGTTCCGGACCGACCCCGAGTGCCCCATCTCGCAAGGTCTCTGTCGGATTCATCGGGGCTGGGGGATATGCGTCGAAGATTCTCTTGCCGGCTTTTCAGAAGTCGGGCGCGGGTCTAGTTTCGGTGTCCTCGAAAGGTGGGCTGAGCGCGGCTCGTGCAGCTAACAAATTTGGTTTCTCCGAAGCCTCGACCGATATTGATGCGGTATTCACCGATGGGCGCATCGATACCGTCGTCGTGGCCACGCGCCACGATATGCACGCTGAGTTGGTCTGCCGCGGGCTGAAGGCGGGCAAACACGTATTTGTCGAGAAGCCATTGGCGCTCACTTCAGAACAGATCGACGAAATCGAGCAATTGTATACATCGCTTGAGGTTCAACCGTTAGTACTGGTTGGATTCAATCGGAGATTCGCCCCGCACATTGTTCGCGCCAAAAAACTGCTGGGTGGAGTGAAGGGTTCGAAATCATTTATCTACACCGTGAATGCTGGTGCGATCCCGGGTGATCATTGGATTCAAGATCGTGAAGTTGGAGGCGGGCGAATTGTCGGCGAAGCTTGTCACTTTGTTGATCTCTTGCGTTACCTAGCGGGATGCAGCATCGCCGCAGTGGAAACAATGCGCCAGAGTGCCGATACTGTGAGTATCCACCTCAAGTTTGAGGACGGATCGATAGGGACAATCCACTACCTGTCCACTGGTCATAACCTATTTCCGAAAGAACGCCTGGAAATTTTCTGTGACGGTCGGATTCTTGTGATCGACAACTTCCGAAAGATGACGGGCTATGGCTGGCCCGGATTCCGACGGATGAACCTGTGGTGGCAGAACAAGGGCGCAGCAGAGATGGTGGCGACCTATGTGAAGGCCATCCGTGAAGGTGCGTCTTCGCCTATTCCGTTTCGTGAATTGATCGAAGTCGCGCGCGCCACATTTGCGGCCGCCAACTGAGGAGACCGCGTTCCGTTTGTCAACGCTATAAATGCTGATCCGAGTCTTGAACACGGTGCGCTACTTGAAACCGGTCCAGGTGTATAGCCGCGTTTTTCGGGGAAGGCCCCGAGTGACGTCTCCGAACCAGCCTATCGTGGTTCGAGACGCAACAGGCAGTTGGAGTGGGGCCATTCCTCGCCACTGCCCTTTGGTTGGACCAAATCGTTTTCGTTTTCTCAACCAGGAGCGCACGGTTCACACTTGGAACGATGAGGGCGTCCCCAAGCTGTGGCTGTATAATCTGCATTATTTTGAACGGCCCAACGGCGAGCTCATTCAGAAGTGGATCGCCGAGAATCCGACGGGTGAAGGAAATGGTTGGGAGCCGTATCCATTGTCCCTGCGCATTCCGAACTGGATCAAGTGGAACCTCGCGGGCAATCGGCTAGACTTATCGGTCCTGGCAAGTCTGGTCGTCCAAGCCGAATTTCTTCGGCAGAGCGTTGAGTATCACCTTTTGGGTAATCATCTTTTAGCGAATGGGAAGGCGCTTGCGTTTGCTGGAGCGTATTTCCAAGGACATCAGGCTAATCGATGGCGAGGGATAGGTCTTGAGATTCTCCGCCAGGAGATTCGGGAACAGATCCTTCCGGATGGTGGCCACTTTGAACGTAGTCCAATGTATCACTCCCTCATTCTTGAGGACTTGCTGGATCTAATTAATATGGCCGCCGTTTTCCCTTCTGCAATCCCAGATGCAGACTGCCAAGCGTGGCGAGACACCGCCTCGCGCATGTCGGGCTGGTTGGCTTCGATGTCTCATTCGAATGGACGGATTTCTTTTTTTAACGACGCAGCTTTCGGCATTGCACCAGAACAAGCAGCATTAGACCATTACGCTGATCGACTGGGTGTTATTGGACGGAAATGCAGATTGAACGAAAGCGGCTATATTCGTCTCGAAAGCGGATCGACAGTCGTGCTGTTTGATGCGGCTCCGGTGGGCCCCGACTACCAACCAGGCCACGGCCACGCGGATACCCTTTCATTTGAAGTTTCCCACCGCGGCGAAACGGTGCTGGTGAATTCTGGAACGTCCACTTATGAGGCTGGGTTCTTGCGCTCGCAACAGCGATCAACGCGAGCGCATAATACGGCATCGGTAGATGACTTGGATTCCTCGGAAGTATGGAGGGCTTTTCGTGTTGGCCGTCGTGCGCGCCCTTTCGACGTCAAGACGGATCATCGTTCCTTCGCTGAGGCGGCTCATTCCGGCTATCACCGACTGAGACATCCAATTACCCACAGGCGCAGATTGGAGCTTGAGGGCAAGGTACTGCGGGTGATCGACAATTTCGAAGGAAGCGGTGAGCACAGATTGAAGCTGTTCTTCCATTTGCATCCAAATAATGATTCCATTCCGATTCTTGATTCTCAACTCACTCGATCCATCGAATCCACTCAGTGGTATCCCGAATTCAACATGGCCGTTCCTAACCACACCGTCATTGGATCGTGGAAGGGTGAGTGCCCCGCGTCGTTTGTGACGCACATAGTACTGGACTAGCGCCAACGTTAAAAAATGGTCTTAGCCCGATAGTGGCGGTATCCAGGAAGAGACTACCGTACTTTGTGTTCCATGCATTACCGTGCGCGAAAACACGGATCGCCGGGTCATGTGCACCGTCGGCACCAATATTCTCGCGGGCACCGCCTCTGGGCGTATTCGCGAAGCAATCTGCTTGGTTTTGAAGGGTAATCCCACACCTAAACGTATTCCCGACAAATGGGACGGACATGCGGCTGACCGCATCGTGGCCAGGCTCCTCGATGAACATTCTATTTCTTGCTGATAATTTTCCGCCCGAGCGAAACGCCCAGGCTTCTCGAGTGTTCGAGCGCGCCTGTTATTGGGTCCGTTGGGGCCACAAGGTGACGGTAATCACCTGCTGCCCCAACTTTCCAGAGGGAAAAGTGTATGCAGGTTATGAAAATCGATGGCGGCAGGTCGGTGAACTCAACGATATCCGCATAGTCCGAGTAAAGACCTTCGTCGCCCCGAACGCCGGCAGAATCTTGCGAATCTTGGATTTCCTTTCCTACATGGTCACCGCCTTCTTCGCTGGTCTGTTGGAACCTCGTCCAGATGTTGTTGTCGCTACATCGCCGCAATTTTTCGCTGCCGTCGGCGCATGTGCGCTTTCCATGCTGCGACGCCTTCCGTTCGTTCTGGAAATCTCGGATCTTTGGCCCGATTCCATTGTCGCTGTCGGGGAAATGAAGCGGAATACGGTGGTCCACTGTCTTGAAATAGTTGAGATGTTCCTGTATCGGCGCGCCACCCGTGTCGTCGCCCTAACATCCGCGTTCAAGGACAACCTCATGAGCCGCGGCATTCCATCAGATAAAATCGACACTATAATCAACGGCGTTGACCTTCAGCGTTACTCTCCGCGCCCTCGTGATCACCTTCTCGCCCGCCAGTGGTGCATCGCTGAAGACGATCTGGTAGTGGGCTATATCGGCACGCTAGGGATGGCGCACGCTCTGCAAAACGTGCTCCGGGCCGCTGCCCTTGTGTCGGATAAGCAAGTAAGGTTCATGTTCGTGGGCAGCGGTGCTGAACGCACTCGCCTGATTGCCGAATCCAAACGAATGATGTTGACAAACGTGACCTTCGTCCCTGCGCAGCCAAAGGAACTAATGCCTAACGCCTGGAGCTTATGCAACATTGCTCTGGTTCATCTGAAGAACGCGCCCCTATTCCGGACGGTCATTCCCTCCAAGATCTTCGAGGCCATGGGCATGGGCTTGCCGATTCTCCTGGTCGCGCCGGAAGGTGAAGCCAGCCATATAGTTCGACGGGAGGGAGTCGGCCTATGCGTTCCCGCCGAAGATCCGAAAGAACTTGCGTCTGTTGTTCTCTTTCTGAAAGAACACCGGCAAATTCTCCACCAGCTCTCAAGACGTAGCTTCGAAGCCGCCCCGCGCTACAGTCGCGAACGGCAGGCCATAGACATGCTCGCCACCCTTCAACTCAGTCTGACCGAAAAACGGGCAGTGACGGTAAGCACGTCTGTTTGACTTCCATCGGGTTACTACAACACGCAACGAGAATTCCGTAGGTGGCTATTTGGGGGGTCGGCACGCCCCGGAAATCACGATTGCTGAAATCTTTCCAAGACCGATTTTCGACGGCCTGATTGATGAAAAAAACACTTCCTTTTGATCGTATCCGAAGACACTTACGAGCAGAAATCATCTTGTCTTCCAGACTCGACAACCAGTTTGTCACTAGCTAGTCGGCGTACCGCGTTGCAGAAAACGTAATCTTCGATGTACTCATTATTCTTCATAGGAATCCTCTCTTTCTGTGTGGCGTTCGTCCTCACGCCGCTGTGCCGGAACCTCGCGCTCCACTGGGGCATGGTGGACCAACCTGACCCCGTCCGCAAATTTCACACGAGACCCATCCCCCGCATTGGCGGTATCCCCATCTTCATCGCCTACTTGGTTTCTTTCGCTCTCCTTCTTTTCTCACCCCTCGGGGCCGGTAACATGATCCGCGGCCATTTCGACGTCGTCCGAAACCTCATCCCTGCCGCCACGATCGTTTTCTTCACGGGTCTCCTGGACGACCTGTTAGGGCTCAGGGCTTGGCAAAAATTCGCAGCTCAGCTTGCCGCTTCCGCCGTCGCCGTTTGGGCTGGCGTCCAGATTAGCGGCATTGCTGGACACCATCTCCCATCGTGGTGTGCTATCCCAGTCACCGTACTTTGGCTGGTCGGCTGCACAAATGCATTCAATCTTATCGATGGAGTGGACGGCCTGGCTGCTGGTGTCGGTCTCTTCGTCACCACAACCACTTTGATAGCCGCTCTCCTCGTGCACAACATTGAGCTGGCCGTTGCCACCGTTCCTCTCGCTGGAGCTCTCCTGGCCATCCTGCGCTTCAACTTCAATCCTGCCTCCATCTTCCTGGGCGACTCGGGCAGCCTCTCGATCGGCTTCCTTCTGGGCTGTTACAGCGTTCTCTGGAGCCAAAAATCCGCCACCATCCTCGGCATGACCGCGCCCCTGATCGCACTCTCGATTCCTCTCTTGGATACCGGCCTCGCCATCATCCGCCGTTTCCTCCGACGTCAGCCCATCTTCGGCGCCGATCACGGCCACATCCACCACAAGCTTCTGGCCCGCGGTCTCACGCCCCGCCGGGTCGTCATCCTTGTATACATAGTCTGTGGACTTTGCGCGGCTCTCTCGCTCCTCGAGAGCTTTTTCCATGAACGTTTTGGAGGAGCGATCATCGTTCTCCTCTGCGCCGGAGCGTGGATTGCCGTCCAGCATCTCGGATACCCGGAGTTCGGAATGGCCCGCAGCATGGTTCTCGCTGGAAACTTCCGTCGTCACCTGAACGCGGAGCTTCAGCTCAGCACGTTCTGTGTCGACCTGGATGCTGCCGTTACACCAGATCAGTGCTGGGAAGTCCTCCAACATACATACAGCGAGTTCGGCTTCAATGAAATTAGATTCAAACTTGGAGGCCGTCTCTACACCCACACAACAAACGGTCATCACACAGCAAACACTTGGACCGTCCGGATTCAGTTATCCGAAAATGATTACCTAAATCTCTCCCGCGAGTTCAACACCAAGGCCCCGCCGATCGTGGCCCGCTTTTCCGATGCCATTGGCAAAATCCTCTGCAAGAAAACCTCCGAGATTCTACCGGGGATCCCAATCGCCGTCGGGCAAGTACAACCCGCCAATGGAATAAACAAGCATTTAGAGACAATTCCTGAGATGCTCCGGAACCCCTAGCGCACGTTTGATCATGCCAAGTAAAGAGAACCAGCAATGCCAAGCCTAAGCTCACATGTGCTCCGGCGCGCCTTTGTAGAAAAGAGGCCGCAAGAGCCGAAAAGAGCACGGGCGCTAGCATTAGCGAGAGGGCAGTGATGACTGGAGAGCGGTTGAATCGGCGGGCAGTCCTGGTGCTGTTGGTGTTGGCCGGCGTTCTTGCTTACACAACGTTCCAGTGGGGCGGGGTGGTGCGGACCGGTCGATATCAATATCTTCTAGTCTTGGGCCTGCTGGCGATGTTGTTGAGTCTTGGTCGTTCACGGGAGGAGTGGCCACCGCTTCCTAACCGCGTGCTGCGATGGACAGCCGTGCTCCTGCCAGCGTATGTGCTGTTGCAGGTAGTCCCATTGCCAGTGGCAGTGCTGCGCGTGCTATCGCCAGCGCGGGCAAAGGCGATGGACTCGTTGGGACCAGTCGGAGCGAAGGTGACCTTCGCTTCGTTGAGCGTTTTCCCCGCTGGCACCTTCCAGTACTTCTTGCTCGTCTGTTCATATCTAGTCATCTTTCTTCTCATTCGCGAGTTGATGTGGTGTTTTCGGGATAGGCGCTGGCTGATGATTTGGCCCATCCTCGGCATCGCTGTACTCGAGGCGGGGCTGGGACTCTGGCAGTATTTCGGGGCAACGGGGGAACAGGTTCGATGGGGCACTTACGCCAACCACAATCACTACTCCGGCTTTCTGGAGATGGCTCTGCCTTTCTCGGTGATGTACCCGGTGGCCGTGTTGCACCGCGCACGCTCCAGGTGGCATTCGTCGGTTGCCCCCGCGCTTGCGGCTTCGGGTGTGTGCGCTCTGTCTGCGTTGATATTTGCCGGGATCATTTATTCCTTCTCACGGATGGGATTCGTCGCGACACTTTTTTCTTTGTTTCTGATGGGCACATTGGCGCTCGGGACCAGACAACTGAGCTGGGTGACAAGGTCCCGGCGGAGCCGGTGGGTCGGAGTTGGGGTAGTCGCTGCACTGGTGCTGGCCGGTTTTATACTCCTGCCTCCCGAGAGGCTGATCCAGCGATTCGCAGGATTCGTTTCGACCGATGGACTGACCAGCGAAGGGCGCACAGATCTTTGGGCGGAGACAATTCCTTTGGTCAGAGCGTATCCGGTCTTCGGCTGCGGGCTTGGCGGGTACGAGACTGCATTCTCAAGGTTCAAGATATCCGGCGTACTCGTGACGGATGATTTCGTGCACAACGACTACCTCCAGTTGCTGGCGGAGTTGGGGCTAGTAGGGTTCTTGATTGGGGCTGCGCTGGCGCTGTCTGCCGTGAGAATGGCTTTGCGTGGCGCCGTGAAGTCCTCGGATCCAGAGCCGCGTTATGTCGCGGTGGCGTGCGTAGGTGCTCTGGCCACGATTGCGCTGCACAGTTTGGCGGATTTCAATTTATACATTCCCGCGAATGCGATGCTGCTGGCCTGGATAGCTGGTATAGCGATGGCCGTCGAGCCGCGAGAGACCGGCACAAATGTGCCAAAACAACTCGAACAAATGAATGTCGCGATCGGGGAAGCGGTTGAGATCGGTTCACACCGTTAGATGTATGGCTGGCCCTTGTAAAGACAGCAGGATGATCCAATGCGTTCATTTGTGTTAAACCAGCGTTGCGAAGGGTATGTTTACACACGTTCTAAGGAGGTTGGCATGCGGTATTTGTGTACGCTCATCGTAATGACGGCCGTGGTCTTTGTGGCCGCCGGCTCAACAAGGGGAATCACCAGTCCGGGGCCACTGCTGTTGAACCCCACTGCCTTGGCGGCGTCAGAGAACCCTCAGCAGCCGCCGCCGCGAAGCAAGCGCTGTCCGCCGGAGCCGAAGGGCGATCCCCGAGATTCGAAATGTGGTAAAGGCAACGACAGCAAACTGCCGTAGCTTCCCACTGAGTTCTGTTCCTGACTACTACCTACTCTTCGGAGAAGATCGGTAGGGGGAGTGTGCCGGTTTGAGAACCCTGACCTTCACCCTGGGGGCAATTTTGGCCGCCTATTGCTCGGCTGGCGCTCTATCTGAGACGTTGTGGACGAACAATGAACAGGTTAGCCGTGTTCTTTGCCAGGTCCTTCTCTGTAACAACGCGCCTTTGGTATGGCGCGCGCGGGATCAACTGACAGGAGGAAAAGAAAAGAACATCCAGCAGGCCATCACGATATTCCGAAGGGTTCTGCAGCGAGACCCACAAGATCCCTATCGATGGGCTGACCTTGGAGATGCGTTCCTCGGAGCCGGGCAAAAGGAAGACGCTCGCTACTGCTTCGATCAAGTCTTGGTCCTCGCCCCGCATTCTGCGCCCTTTCTCCTGCGTGTGGCCGACTTTCATTTCCAGATCGGAGAGAATCAAGAAGCCCTCCCAATCACTGGTCGAATCCTCGCGCTCATTCCCGACTACGATTCAGTCATCTTCAGCAAGTACATACGTGCTGTGGACCGCGCCGAAGATGTCTTGCGGTTTGGCCTTCCGGAAGGTCGTCGCGCGGCAAAATCCTGGCTGCAATTCCTGATCCAAGCCGAGCGCCTCGGTGATGCGCAACGCACGTGGGACTGGGTCGTCGGACACAGGTACGCTGATGACGCGTTGGCAGGAGAATATGTCGAATTCCTTGTGCGGCAAGGCCACCCCGACTTGGCGGCATTCGCCTGGGCTCAACATATGGGTGCTCGCGCAGCCGACTACGATAAATCCACCTACTTTTTCAACGGAGACTTTGAATCGGATCCCGCCCAATCGTCGTTCGATTGGAACCTCGCGCGCACCCAGGACGTTGTGGTCACCCGTGACTGCACAACCGCATGGTCGGGGAAATGCTCGCTTCGCATCAGCTTCGCCGGAACTCAGAATCTCGGCTTCGCAGCTGCTTCGCAGTTAGCTTTCGTCCGGCCGGGTACATATCGATTCCAGGCGTTTATCCGTACTGAGGCTTTGACTACGGATCAGGGAATCCGATTTCGAATTTCCGACGCTGAAGAGGTAGCCCGTCTAGATGAGGTCTTCGGACAGTTCACTGGAAGCAGCCCTTGGTCAAGCGTTGATCATGATCTTGTAGTTGTACCGAAGACCAAGCTTGTCCGGATCGACGTGATCCGCCAGCCGTCCATGAAGTTTGATAACAAAGTCGACGGGACGGCCTGGATCGACGATTTGAAGTTGGAGCCGATTACCCCTCACTCTCCACGATAACTGCCTCCCCCCCCCATCAAAGCCTTTTCGCTCCAGTCCTTTCCATTCCCATCGTTGTCGACAATTGATCCCATATTTCCACTCAGTAGTGTCCCAACGTTTTGCCTCTTGCCTTCTGTGCATTATTGATGAGAAACGCATAGCGGCAAATTCTCTTGGTCTCGATTCGATGAACCGCGGCAAGCTGAAATCTGACGGGATGAGAGACGATTTCATGCATTCGACGGGCTCCTTAACATGGCTCACCCATTCCGAAAAGAGCGCAATCTTCTCGGTTGCGCGATCAAGCTTTCTTACCTTGCACGCTCGCGTTCGCGCCATGTCTTGGTAGCTTAGGGCGGTCTGCTAATCTCAGTACTCTGGTAGAACTGACAAGTGGGCTTAATGCTGCCCTGCAAGAGCCAGTGGATGTGTAGTCCCGGACCAGAGATTGAGGGGAGTCCAAATCTGAGGGACGCTCAGCGGACGAAATAGATTACATCAAAGCGCTACGCTGTCACAGCAATGGCTCACGCTGGGGATCTGTCCGTTAAAGCCCAACGTGTCTCATGCTGGCACCGGGAGTGAGAATTCCGTGGCGCGAACGGTGCAGACCGGGCCCCCCCCGGCACCATCCACGCGTGTAAGAACCTCTTCCCCGAAGAAGTCTATGTTTCCGTTGGCTTTGAAGCTTATCCGGCCATTTTCGTTGACGCGCTCTAGCTTGAACTTTCCGATCTGATCCGCGAGGAGTGCCCGCGCCTCATGGATCGCCGCCGGGTTCGTCAGTAGCTCGCGCAAGTGCGTCAACCGCAAAACCGCAAAGGTCCGTAACTCCTCGAGTTTTTCTTGTAGAGATTCAGGCCCGGGTTCGATCACCTGATTTGTGATTTCCCGCAACCTTTGCCTCGCGTTCGTTGATCGCAGCCATGACGGTCGCGGAGCTGTTCCGCGAGGTCGGCCGGTGGGCGTGTCGCGGCTTCTGTTTGCATCCGAGATGTGTTCGATCGTCTGATCCGATGTGCGTCCAAAGGAAACTGAATCTGTTTCGGTTGACTTCTTGACATGCGTTACGTAACGCATTACGCTAGGATGTGATCCGGTCGATCCGCCACAAGGGCCTCAAACGCCTTTACGAAGACGACGACCATCGCGGCGTTGTGAGCCAGCACGCCGACAGGCTCCGCGATATTCTCGTTCGTTTGGACGCGTCGGCTACCGTCGCCGACATGGATCTACCT